>Ga0207695_10000298_pt1 | contig 123027 bp, 111 predicted proteins | sample KBSC54metaG_FD_184354 | JGI IMG/M metagenome (GOLD analysis project Ga0207695, IMG submission 184354) | Corn rhizosphere microbial communities from Kellogg Biological Station, Michigan, USA - KBS C5-4 metaG (SPAdes) (version 2) | ecosystem: Host-associated > Plants > Roots > Rhizosphere >... | reverse complement strand
AAGGCAGATGAGGACGGCGAGGCGATCATTCGGCATGGGAACCAGAAGGTGCTGCGAGCGCGATTCAAGGACGCGCGGTTCTTCTGGGATGTCGATCAGAAGACGCCACTGACGGAACGGGTGGAGAGCCTGAAGGCCGTGACGTTCCAGAAGGAACTGGGGTCGTATTACTGGAAGACGGAAGAGAACCTTGAGACGGCGACTTTTCTGACGGAGTTGACGACTAAGGCTGGCGTGAAGTTCGACCAGGATGCGCTGAAAGCTGCGGTGCGGCTGGCTAAGACAGACTTAACTGCTGAGTTGGTAAAGGAATTTACGGAGCTGCAGGGCGTCGTGGGCGGACTGTATGCACGCGCACAGGGACTTGGCGAGCCTGTCGCTCTAGCTATCTATGAGCAGTACATGCCGGCGTCGGTTGAAGACAACATTCCCACCACGGTTGAGGGACAGCTGCTCGGGCTGGCGGATCGTATCCAGACGATCGCGGCGATGTTCGGAATTGGATTGCAGCCGACGGGGTCGAAAGATCCGTTTGCTTTGCGGCGTGCAGCGAATGCGATTGTGAAGATTTTGGCGGAATCGGAACTCCCGCTGAAGCTGAGTGAAGTTGCGCACTCGGCGCTGACGGACGATGTCAACGGGCGGAAGGTTCTGGAGTTCCTGACGGAGCGGTTGAACTTTTATTTGAAAGACGTGCGCGGGTTCTCGTATGACGTAGTGAGCGCGGTTTTGGCGTCGGGTGCGGATGACGTTCGCGATGCGATTGCGCGTGCGGAAGCATTGACGGCGGCCCGGGCTTCGGCGGATTTCGAGGCGGTGTCGGCGGCGTTCAAGCGGATCAACAACATTCTTCGACAGGCGGCGGAGAAGGGGTTTGCTGTGGGTTCCCCAGATGCGGCGACGCTCTCTCCTGAGGCGCAGAAGCTGAAAGATGCGGCTGCGACACTGGCGCCTGAGGTCGCGAATCTGCGGCAGGAGCGCGCATATGGCGAGGCACTCGGGAAGATTGCGACGCTGAGGCCGGTGGTGGACGCGTTCTTTGACAAGGTGATGGTGCTCGATCCGGATGCCCAGGTTCGAGGGGCGCACCTCGGACTGATCGATGGGGTGTTGAAAGGATTTTCGGGGATCGCGGATTTCTCGGAGATCGTCACGGGGTAGATGTTTCGTGTGGGGCAGTCAAGCTTGACATTCAGACTCCAACAACGGATTCGAGCATCTTTGCGGTTCGCAAATGCGAGGGACCCGGGGCACCCGGTGACGCAACGACTGAACCCTAGTGACTGGAATTCAGGAGCTGATTGGCGGCGGACATTCCGCCGGCGCGTAGGATTCCGGGCACGTTGAAGTGATTGAGATAGTCTGCATCTGTTTGCAGCGACGGAGTACCGCTGAGATGGAGCGATACGGGAGACTCGCTGAGCGCAGCGGCGAAGGTGGCCCAGATGCCTGCGTCGCCTGAGGCGAAGATGTCGATCTTCTGATGATCTTTTGCCTCATAAGCGATGGCAGTGAGAATATCCTGCACGCGCGCTGCGTTGATGCTCACATTAAAGGTGAGGAATTTCGGGTATCCCGCTGCGGCATCGGCACTTCCCTCATCGTCAGACTCGTCCGGTCTTGGGACAGGAGCGACCGCTGGATCGCCGGGCCGATACGCCTTTGTGGCGCCCGTTTGAAACACATTGAGCAGAAGGATAGGGCGCCTTTCCTCTTTCAACCGCTTCACAACTTCGGTCTGGATTGCGGCAGATGATCCTTCAGGATTGATCACGATCGATGGATTGCCTGCACCTGCAATCCATGTCCCCGAGACGCGGTCCTTTCTCGACGGGCGGCTGAAGACGATTGCGTCGCCTTGCTTTTCTGCAATCACGTCGTGGGGTATTTCAACAGCAAGCGTCTGACGCAGACGGCCGCGGACGAACTCCGGAGATGCTGTCTGCTGGTTTCGATTCTCCGCAAGACGCTTCCAGTGACGAAACACACCTTCGGCATCGAGTGCGCCGGTGGGCAGGGGATGGTTTGAAAGAGCCAGCATCTCCTGAAGCATGGGAACCGCGATGTCGTGTTCATGTAATTCGCGTGCCGAGCTTAGACCTGGATGGTGTCTGGAAAAGAACTGATATACAGCTTCGCGACTTTGTTGATTGAAATTGTGGTCGGCCTGGAACTGGACTACTTCAACCTGGTCGGCTTTGCCGTAGAGCTCGTAGATGCGCTGAATGGCGGGGAACTCTTCCTTCGGCACGTTGTGGGTCCAGTCTCCAGTTGCTGAAACCAGCAGCATCGGTTTGGGCGCGAACATGGCAGCAATTTCGACGTTGCTCGTTCCGAGACGAAGTCCGGGTGCGTTCTCGCACAGATCTCCGCCTTGCATGATTGCGGAGACCATGTTGACGGGAGATGCGAATTGGATGCGGTCATCGACTGCGGTGAGCAGAAAGACCTGCGTCGCTCCGCCGGAGGCTCCGGTGGCGCCAAGCTGCGTCGTATCTACGTCTGGGAGAGAGGCGAGGAAGTCAAGGCTGCGGATGGAGTTCCATAGCTGCAGACCCAACGGACCGAAGGACCAGAGCCTCTGCTCGGGGCTGCCGAAGTGATGCGGCATCTGAATCGTGTCGTTGTAGCCAAGCATGTCATATGCGAAGACGACATATCCCTGACGCGCAAGGCTAATGCCGAGGGATGGTCCGGAGTACGCAGGCGTGTTTTCGAGACGCCCATAGTTCCAATGCCCGTGAGGATTGAGGATTGCGGGATGCTTTTCAGCGCTTTTGCGTGGACGGTATAGATTGCCCCCGAGATAGAAGCCGGGCAGCGTTTCAATCAGCACCTTTTCGATGGTGTAATCTTTCGCCTCAATTCTGCCGTAGATCTGCGGGTGAAGCGGAGTTCTGTCAGGCATGGGCGAAAGGCCGGCTGAAACAAGAATCTGGTTGCGCAGAAAAGCCTTGCGCTGCTCCCAGGCTGAGAGGCTGGAGAATCTAGGCAATGGAAGAGGGGTGTCAGTGGTGACGATGATTGTGTTGCGAGCGTCCTGCTGGGGGATTTGCGAATTCAGGGATTCATTCGCGCAGAACAGGAGAAGCAGAGGCGCAATACAGAGAAGCAGCGAGGAACGATGAGTGTTGTGGTGAATGTGTTTCATGGCTCTGATTCGCCGAGCCAGTCTAGCACTGAGAGGTGTTGGTGGGGACATAGAATGTGCGTCACATTTTCTCGAGAGGAGTCCCCGGTCTCGGGGTTCGAGACCGGGGCAGCCGCACCCAGGATGTATGAAGTGTGTATTTACTGTACGGTGTAAGAAACTCGGGTACGGTGAAGGACGTTGTAGCGGTAGTCAAGATCGAGCACGGTGATGTTGTGCGATCCCGGAGATAGACTGAAGTATTGATTAACGTCGGACCCGTAAAACCGGCCGAGCTTGACACCGTTATCCCAGACTTGCATCTGGCTGACGGGAACCGACTCCGTCGCACTTGCGACAACGTGCACAGTGCTCATGCTGACGCTTTCGCCTGGTGCGGGTGAACTGACTTGCACGCCTTCGACGGCGGCCTCAACGTTGTGGGTGACTGAAGCCTGGTGAATCGCGTTGAAGGAAGAATCGTAGTCGACGACTGTGGTTGTATGCGTGCCCGGTTCAAGATTGAAGACCGCATCGATATCCGTTCCATAAACGCCGAGCTTTCTGCCGTTGTCCCAGACTTGCGTCTGGCTGACAGTCTTGCTTTCTGAAGCGGTGGCGATCAATCGGACGGGGCCCGTTTCGACAGACCCGTTGCCGGGGGTCGAGATGATGACGCTATTTGCTGGCGAGCCGGAGCCAGATGTCTTGAAGAAGTCGGCCATGGGTACGGCATTGGCGGCGGCGCCAGGGCAGGGAGAGAGACCCATGGCGGCGCAAATGGTCTTGAGTACGCTTTCGTTGTGATAGGTGATGGTCGATTTGTATCCGGACTTGATCTGCGGACCAATGACCAGGTTCGCGGTACGTCCGCCGCAACCAGTGGAATCGGTTGCAGAGCAGCGGTTGTCGGTGGAGAGCGTACCTTCATCCCAAACGATGAAGAGAAGACCGTCGCCGCCTGGCGCGAACTCGGGCAGCGCCAGGATTGCTGGAAGATTGTCCTGAAGCCATTGATCGGCGGCTGCGAGCGAGCCGTCGTGCGCATCTTCGTCGCCGTCAGGTGTGACGTATGCAAAGTTAGGGGTTTTGTTGTCGGCGATGTCGATTGCGAGTTGCGCGTAAGGAACGCTCTTTTTGTCCTGGCCGGTTCCTGGGCAGACGTCGGAGAAGTCGATTAACGGATTGTGTCGGCGGTAGTAAGCATCCGTACTGCCGTATTTCAAGCCTTGATAACCAGCATAGGGCAGGTTCTGTTGGTACGTCTTCCAACTGTAGCCTCTATTGAGGAGTTCACGGACGACGTTGTCATGAGTATGTGCGCAAGAAGTTGTGTTGTTATCCAGTTCGACGGGCGCGCCGGCAACGAACCACATGAGCGCTGGAAGGGAACTGTGCTGATTGGCGTAGAACTGCGTGGCCAGGCCGTACTTATCTATTAGTTGGTTGTAGTAGGGCATCGACGAATTGCCGACGATGTTTTCATAGCTGTGATTTTCTTCAGTAATGATCCAGACGTGCGAGGATCTTGGCACAGTTTGAGAGTAAGTAAATCTTGCGAAGAAAAGAAATATGAGTACGGACACACGTATATTAATCGACCGCATTTAGTAGACCCCGATGTGATTAAGGTATGGAACTGGCTTAGGTATACAACGGAAGTTGTAACTGCGCGCCCGTTACTATCGGTTTTGCGCATAACGAAGGTCGCGGGAGATGTGCGTTGAAGAGGGTTACCGGGATGGTGGTTTCCCCGGGCCGCAGACGACGCGATGAAGCCCAGCGACCGCGGCTCAACCGTAGGCTGAGCTCGTTCATCTATCACTGCAGGGAGGTTCCAGCATCCCACCCTAAACGCAAAGAATGCGTTCAGGATGGGGCATAGATTCGGCGGGACGGAATTCTACTGGACGGAGTAGAAGACGCTGGTGCGATGGAGGACGTTGTAGTGCTGATCGAGATCCAGTACGGTGACGGTATGCGATCCGGGCTTGAGGCTGAAGTACTGGTTGACGTCGGTGCCGATGTAGCGACCGAGCTTAGTCCCGTTATCCCACACCTGAACCTGGCTGACGGGAACAGGCTCGCTGGCGTGTGCTACTACGTGTACGGTAGTCAGGTTGAAGATCTGATCGATCGTCGGCGATATGACCTGGACTCCGTTGGGTTGAGGCTGCACCGTGTAGGTGACAGAAGACTGATGGATGAGGTTGTGAGAGGAATCGAAGTCGCGCACGGTGGTGACATGGGTTCCGGGCGAGAGATTGTAGACGGCGTCGATTTGTATGCCATAGACGCCTAGCTGCTGGCCGTTGTCCCATACCTGAGTCTCGCTGACGGGCTGGTCTTCAGAGGCGGTGGCAAGGAGATGTACCGACCCCTGAATGGTGGACCCATTGCCGGGTGTCGAGATGATGACGCTGTTAGAGGGATTGCCGGACGAGTCTGCGTTAAAAAAGTCAGACATGGGATCTGCGTTCTGCGCTGCACCGGGACAGGGGGAGAGGCCCATAGCCGCGCAGACAGTTTTAAGAACGCTCTCATTGTGGTAAGTGATGGTGGATTGGAAGCCAGACTTCACTTGCGGCCCGATGACAAGGTTGGCGGTTCTTCCGCCGCAACCAGTGGAATCGGTGGCGGAGCAGCGGTTGTCGGTTGAGAGAGTGCCTTCGTCCCACACGATGAAGAGGATTCCATCGCCGCCCGGAGCAAACTCAGGAAGAGCGAGAATCGTGGGGACATTGGTCTGAAGCCATTGATCGGCAGCCGCGAGCGAGCCGTCATGTGCATCCTCATCTCCGTCTGGAGTGACGTAGGCGAAGTTGGGCGTTTGATTGTTGGCGATATCGGTTGCGAGCTGGGTGTAGGGGACGCTATTTTTTTCCTGACCCGTTCCCGGGCAGACGTCGGAGAAGTCGATAAGAGGATTGTGACGGCGGTAGTAGGCGTCGGTGGTTCCACTTTTCAGCCCCTGGTATCCAGCGTAGGGCATGTTTTGCTGATAGCTACGCCATGTATAGCCCTGCTTCAGGAGTTCGCGGACAACATTGTCGTCTTTGTGGTCGCAGGAGGTGGTGTTGTTGTTGAGCTCGACGGGAGCTCCGGCTACGAACCACATCAAAGCGGGGAGCGAGCTGTGCTGATTGGAGTAAAACTGCGCAGCTAGTCCGTACTGCTGGATAAGGCGGTTGTAGTAGGGCATTTGCGAGCTGCCAACTACGGACTCATAGCTGTGGTTTTCTTCCGTAATGATCCAGACATGGGAGGATCGGGGAACGGTCTGAGCGTTGAGGCATGCGGCAAAGGCCAAGAGCAGGAGCGCAGGAATACGAGCAGGGATCGCCTTCATTGGGGGTGTCCGTTGGAATTGATTTTTGGAATAGCCGAGGCAGGCAGCTAGGGGAGCAGTGAGGGTTCCAAGGATCGCGAGGAATGTGATGAAGACTTATCGGGTAATAAGAAGGTCTTGCCAGAATATTAGTTTCGCATTTTGGGAGCTCTTACTGGCTAACTCGGATGCAAGTTATGGGATTTATGTCGTCCGGCACATCGACTATCGCGGTGGCGGGATTCGGACAACGACCGCGCGGCACGAGCGAACAGGGCCGCACTGGGTAGGCTTGAGGGACTTATCAAGGCAGATTTCTACGGCTGTGAGGTAGTTATTGCCGCAACTGACCGCGAGGCTCTCGCGGGGGATCCGGGGATTCTCGACCATGAAAAGGTTCATGATCTGGTTAGGTGACATGGAAGTTTGTTGCGTGAGGGTCTGAAGTCTCTGCGGTACGGTTACAGACTTGTATGCGACGCGGGCGGTGGCAAGGAAAGAGTCGGCCGAGAGACCAGAGCAGGTGCCATGAGTGCGCCACTCGTGTTGCAAGAGACCCTGGTCGGGGTAAATGTCTTTGAAGGCTGCGGGGTCGGAGGGACCGGGGGCGCTGGAGCAGTTTTCGGGGTATGTGCCGTCGTAGTTCTGCGGCCAGAGACCATGAAGAACGAAGGTGGAGTGCATGGCGCACTCAGGGGCGTCGGAGTGGGAGTGGCAGAACTCGGGTGACCAGGAGAGGTTGAGCAGATAGTAGTCAAAACCGGAACCGATCGGGAGGGCTGCGCGCTGGGCGGAGGAAGAACTAGAGGATGCAGCGGGGACGGTGGAGGATTTGCATGCGATGAGGGAGAGTAGGAGTGCGAGGCTCACGGAGAAGGCCGCGGGTTTCATGGGGGGAGGATAGCAGGAAACGGTTTCCCGCCGTCCGGTGGCTGTTCTCAGCTGCTTATTTCTAGAGAGCAATGGCTCTCTTTTTTTCGCGCTTTTCCTTGTACATGGCTTTGTCCGCGCGGGCAACGACGGCCTTAAGGGGCTCAGTTGAGCCCGGCTCACTGGCTGCGTAACCAAGACTCAGAGAGATGCTGTGACCATCCATGACGTTTCTGGCAGATGCGGCGGAGCGAAGCCGCTCTATGGCGGTCGAGATTTCAAGCGGCTCGAAGAAACCTGCTACGACAAATTCGTCACCGCCAAGACGACCGATAACGTCGGTCTCGCGAAATGTGGAGGAGAGCAGCCTTGCGGTCTCGATAAGAAAGACTGACCCCGTGCTGTGCCCCAGCGTGTCATTGATGACTTTCAAGTTGTCCATATCGACGAAGAGAACGCCAAATGGCTGACGCGATCGAGCTGCGAGCCGATAGGCCTGTTCGGCGAAAAGGTTGAAGCCCCTGTAGTTGTAAAGACCAGTGAGCTCGTCGCGGAGGTTGAGTTGCTGAATCTCCGACTGCATGCGAAGGATCAATCGCGAAAGCCCGAAGAGCAGTACGAACGAGATGAGGGTTGCGGATGAGGACAGGATCGCGGTGACGTAGTGGGTTGGAACGAGATGAGAGTCCAGCAAGCGAGCGCGGCTGACTTCGCGGATGATGGGGAGAGTAAGGAGAAGCGGCGCAAGGATCCGAGCGAACTGTCCGTCGACTCCGCCGGTGAGTAGAAAGGAAAAGACGCCGAATTCGGCACGGCGAAGAACTGCAGTGACGGTGAGGAGCCCGAGACAGGCGAGGGTAGGGAGCTTGACAGGGCCGACGACGGACGAACCGGGGATCTGCATCAAGCCATAAATGAACTCAGAAAACAGCACCAATACGATGAACGCGAGGATGCACGTCAGGCCGTCTGTGATGTGACTGAGCAGAGAATTGCTTGTGCGAAGGAAGAAGATGACGGTCCCGACAAGCAGAAATGCGACCGGCGCCAGGAAAAAGCGGCCGATGTGCGGATCGAGTGAATGATCCGTCGGCGAAGGGTTCGTGTTTGAATAGGCGAACCACAAGGCAGAGACAGCGATGATTGCTGTTGCGGCGCTGAGGAGATAACCGGCACGCCGAAGCCGTTCTGTTCGTCCGCTTTCAAGAAAGAAGAGTGCGAGCGACGCGCAAAGAGCTCCCGACGCAGACGACAGCCGCATGTGGAGCAAGGTGGAAGGAAGGTAATGCTCGAGTGGGGCAAAGAAGAACGATAGAACGTTGAGCAGGGCGATCTGCGCGGAGGTGATGAGGCAGATTTGTTCAAGAAAGAAAACGCTATGAAGTAGATTATGGCTCGGTTCGTGAATGTTTGAAGCCCGTATCGGCATGATCCAAGATTCCGAACGCTCAGCGCAAAAATGAGATGTAGTTGTCGGGCTTTCCCTACCTTATAGCAGTTGAGGGCTCAGATCGGAGTGCAACTTTTGTTTGAGTGCGGAGTTGTGTTCCCTTGTAAACAAAACTGACTTTGAATCCAGCGAATCAGCGGAGGACAGCTGGAGGGGCTTCAAAGCTGGAGAGCTCAGCGAAAAGGTTTTCGGGGAGCTTGAGGGAGGCGGAGGCGATGTTCTCTTCGATGTGCGCTACGGAGGATGTGCCCGGAATGGGCAGCATAATGCGCGAGCGGGAGAGGAGCCACGCGAGGGCGACCTGCATGGGAGTGGCGCTGAGATCGCCTGCGATGCGGGTGATCAAATCGTGCGCTTGCCTGTTTTGACCGAGCGGAGCCCAGGGGATAAAGGCGATGCCGAGTTTCTCGCAGTGATCGAGAAGGTAGTCCCACTCGCGGTCGGCGAAGCTGTAGCGGTTCTGCACCGAGACAATGGGAACGATTTTTCGAGCGCGCTCGAGGTGTTCAAGGGTGACGTTCGAAAGGGCAACGTACTGGATTTTGCCTTGGGAGCGGAGGTCGGCGAGGCACTCCATCGATGCGTCGAAGGAGACCGCAGGGTCGGGAATGTGAAGCTGGTAGACGGCAATGCGATCGACGCGGAGGCGCTTGAGGCTGCCGTCGACGGCTTCGCGAAGGTGGTTGGGGCTGGCATTGTGGATCCACTGGCCGGGACCAACGCGCTGCCAGCCTCCCTTGGTGGCGACGACAAGATCGGCCGGGTAGGGGTGGAGGGCTTCGGCGATGAGCTCTTCAGAGATGTTGGGGCCGTAAGAGTCAGCGGTGTCGATGAAATTGACGCCAAGCTCTACAGCCCGGCGCAGGGTCGCGATTGCGGCTTCTCGGTCCGCGGGCGGTCCCCAGATGCCCTTGCCAGTGATACGCATGGCGCCGTAGCCGAGGCGGTTCACCGTGAGTTTGCCAAGAGAGACGGTTCCGGCGGTGGCGGCAGGGGTTGCGAGCATGAGGACTCCTTGATGACTAGGATGGTCGGCGACGGGATGGGGTGGCAAGGGGAAAACAGGCCCTCCCGCCTCATCTCAAGTTCCGCGACCCGCATGTCATGAAGAGGATGTTTCTAAATTCCGGGTCCAAGCGGCGAAGGGACCGGGGCGACCAGCATGGTTTGGGCGTCCGCACGTCTAAAATCAATAGTGATGGCGGATACGCTTTATTTGAGTCTGTGGTACCCGAATTTGCGATTGGCGGGTTTGGGAGAGAAGCTGACGGCGGTGCTGGGGGCGTTTGCGAAACACGGCGGCGAGCCGCGGGTTTATTCAGCGACGGTATGGCCTGTGAGTTGGAGCGAGACTCCGGCCTTTCAGCGTGTGTACGGGCATGGCGAACGCGGAGCTGACCCGAAAACCGCTGTCGAGGATGCTCTGGAACTGTTGCATGAAGACTACGCATACGAGTTTCAGATCGATTGGTCCCTCTGGGAATACGAGGCAGCCGGTGCGGGCATGGACTCGCGCTGGGTAAAACAGCCCAGGCTGGTGAGGGTGGTCGGATATGGACCTCTTTTTGATGAAGGAGCATACGAGCAGGACGGCCACATCCGGCTCGATTTCGGGAGCGACGCGCCGTTTCTAGACGAGGAGCTTGAGCTCGATGCCGATACTGCGAAGCACGTGGAAGAGAACGTCCGGCAACTGGTAGGGCTGACGGCGGCGGTGGAGAAGGAGTCAGGCGCAACAGCGCGGCTTCTGTGGAGCGAGCTGGGTGAGAGCCTGGCGCAGAGGCTGGCTGCGCGGCTGGGCATGGCAACGAACTAAGGAGAACGGTGCGCTTCACAATCGAGCGACTGCGTACGTTGGTCCTGGTGGCTGGAGTGCTGCTGGTCATTGCGCTCGGCGTGTTTCTCGGCGTGGGAAGGTTTCGGAATCGATTCAACAAGAAAGACATTCCTCATGCGTTGGGGCTTGGCATCCAGGAGGAGGCGAACGGGTTTGTGTACACGCACGACGTGCGAGGACACACTCTGTACCGCATTCGTGCGTCGAAGCAGTTGCAATTAAAGAAAGAAGGAAAGGTTTTTCTGCAATTGCACGATGTTTCGATTGAGTTATTCGCGGAGGATGGAAGCAGAGTCGACCGGATTGAGGGCGGCGAGTTCGAGTACAACCCGGGCACAGGAATTGCGAAGGCGATGGGTCCGGTTGAGATCACATTGATGAAGCCGTCTGTTGCCCCCGCCATTGCCCCGAAAGCAGCGGCGGGGAATGCGATCGGATCGAAGCAGGTGCCGGGAAGTCTGGCGTCGGCAGCGCAGCGGGCAGCTAGCGGCGAGGTCCATGTAAAGACAAGCGGATTGATTTTCAATCGCGGAAGTGGCGAGGCATCTACCGAGGACAAGGTGGAGTTTTCCCTGACACAGGGAAATGGCAGCGCAGTCGGTGCGAGGTACGACGCGCACGATGGAGTGTTGGTCCTGGATCACGATGTTGAATTGAGTGTCGCCCGGGGAACCCAGCCAATGAAGATGTTCGCGCGTCATGCGGAATTCAACCGCGACGATCAGGCGTGCACATTGCAGGCAGCGACCGTTCGATATGGGGATAACGTTTCAAGCGCGGAGAGCGCGAAGATAACTTTTCGCGGGGACGGATCGGCGGAGCGACTGGACGCGGCTGGGAGCTTCTCGATAAGGACGTCGACGGGAGGGAAAATTGCGGCTCCGAAAGCAACATTGAGCTTTGACGAACATAACGAGCCATTGCATGGAAAGCTCGAGGGCGGGACGACGATCGATTCAGAAAGCAATGGCCGGAAGATCAATGGCAGCGCGCCTTCGATGGAACTGGCGTTCGCGGCGAAAGGCCTGTTGCGGAGCGCGCACCTTGAGCGGGGCGTACAGATTGCGAGCGACGAGACCAACATAACTGAGAAGTCGCATCGAGAATGGACATCGCCAGTACTGGATATTGCCTTCAGAGAGGCTGCAAAAGGGAAGGTTGAACCGGCGTCCATACATGGCATGGGTGGAGTAGTCGTAGCAGCATCAACACAGCGCGGCAGCGGTCCAGTCGCGCCGGAAAAGCTGATGGCGGACGATTTGACCGGAGCGTTTGATGCTCATGGGGCGTTGAGCGCGCTCACAGGCCGCGGGCATACTGCGATTACGCAGACGACAGCGGCGGGGGTGCGGCAGTCGACGACTGGCGATGTAGTGGTCGCGCATCTGGCACCGGCGCAGAGAACGAATGGGAAAGGTTCGCGGCAGGGCGGGCTGCAGATCAGTTCGGCAACTGTGGATGGACACGTTGTTCTTGTGCAGCAACCTGCCGCGAAGAACGGGCAGGCACAAGCCGCGGTGAAGGCGACGGCCGGCCACGCGGACTACGATGAAGGTCGATCGTGGCTCCATCTCACCGACAGTCCCCGGGTGAGCAACGGTGGGCTGGAAATTACAGCGGACAAGCTGGATGTATCGCAAGAGTCGGGTGATGCAGTTGCTCGGGGCAACGTGAAAGGTACCTGGACCGGAGAAGCTAAGCGCGAGAAGGGCGGCGATATTGCCGTGGACTTCGGTGCGCAGGGCTCTGTTCACGTGGTTGCCCAGGAGGCTGAGCTGAAGCGATCAAGCGGCGCTGCGACGTTCAAAGGGAATGTGCGCTTATGGCAGGAAGGGAACTCGATTGCCGCCCCGCTGGTTGTGCTGGACCGGACAAAGCAGACGCTGTCGGCACAGACGACAAACGCGAAGATGCCTGTTCAGGTGGTCCTGGTAAGCGCGATGGCTGTGTTGCCAGGGGAAAAGGCCAAGCCCAAGCAGACTGAGCCGTCGGTGATAAGAGTGAGTGGAGGCGATCTCAGGTACTCCGGGGAAGAACGCAAGGCTGTCATGCATGCGGGGATGGCAGGGAGCGTCATAGCAAACACGGCGGATGCAAAGACGACGTCGAATGAAGTTGAGCTGGTCCTGCTTCGTTCTGAGGATCGAGCGCGCAATGCCGCCGGCGGCCAGGTGAACCGCATGACGTCGCGAGGACACGTAGAGGTTTCTTCGGCGGGGCGGCGGGGTATTGGAGAGCAGCTTGTTTATTCAAATGAAACAGGGGATTTCGTGCTCACGGGCACGGCTCAGGAGCCACCCCAATTGATCGACCCTGCGCACGGGACGGTAACGGGGCAAGCTTTGATTTTCAATAGTCGCAATGATAGCGTCAGAGTCGACGGCGAGGGGCAGAAGACGACGACCATGACGAGAGCGCCGAAGTAGTGGAAGAGGAGCTGCCAGCATGACGGGCCCGAGAGTTCGATGGAAACACTGATCGCTGAGGGAATCGGCAAGACGTACAAGGGCCGCCAGGTGGTGCGCGGGGTCACGCTGAAAATTTCGCGTGGAGAAGTTGTTGGCCTGCTGGGGCCGAATGGCGCCGGCAAGACGACGAGTTTCTACATGATTGTGGGCCTGGTGCCGCCGGAGTCGGGGCGCATTCTCGTCGACCAGAACGATATTACGCATGTGCCGATGTATCTTCGCGCGCGCAATTTCGGGATTAGCTATCTTCCTCAAGAACCATCGGTATTTCGCAAGCTGACAGTAGAAGAGAACATTCTGGCGGTGCTGGAGGCTCAGGCTCTGGATACGCGGGAGCGCAAAGGCAGGGCGGAGCGACTGATAGCCCAGCTGAACCTTGGGCACATCCGCGGAACCAAAGGCTATGCACTCTCCGGGGGCGAGCGGCGACGGGTGGAAATCGCGCGTTCGCTCTGCATCCAGCCCAACTTCATCCTGCTGGATGAGCCATTCAGCGGGATCGATCCGATCGCGGTGGCGGAGTTACAGAAGATCATCTTTGATCTCAAGTCGGCTGGCATCGGGATCTTGATTACAGATCACAACGTGCGGGAGACGTTGAGCGTGACGGATCGCGCATACATCATTTCGGAAGGGCTGATCTTCCGGGCTGGGACGCCACATGAACTCGGAAATGATGTTGAGGTGCGGAGAATCTACCTTGGAGAGGGATTCTCGTTGAATTGAGTCCCGCTTGGCTCCTGCAGAAAATTTCTCCCTGGAGTCCGCAAAGCCACCTGATCGCTGCCCAGTACCGCGCTGCTGATGCGGGTTGTCCCGGCTGTCCTTCCATCGCCCCGCCGGGGAGTCATGATGGGTGATCAGATTCTGGATTAAAAGGCTTTAACAAGTTGCGGGTGCAGGGAATCCTGCTACCCGATTACACTAGTTGGTAGTCCTAAAGGGAATCGAGTTCCTTGTATGGCGCTGTTGCAGCCCAAATTGAATCTCAAGGTGGCACAACGCCAGGTCCTCACGCCGGGCCTGATGCAGATGGTGAGCGTACTTGCGCTCAACAAGCTCGAGCTGAAGGAGATGATCGATGCCGAGATGGTGGAGAACCCCGTCCTGGAAGAGATTGACGAATCGGTTCCAATGCTGGATGAGGTGGCAAGCAGGCAAGAGCAGGATCTACTTCCGGAACGGGTGGACGCGCAGGCGGACGCCGCGACCGAGCCAAAGGATCCTTTCGCCGAGATTGATTTCGGGTCGTACTTTCAGGACTACCTTGACCCGGGCTATCGCACCCAGCCGGAATATGAGGACAGCGAAAAGCCGTCGTTCGAGAACTTTCTTTCGCAACCTACTACGCTCACCGATCACCTGGCGTGGCAGCTGGGAGCACTGACACTTGAGCCGGAGCTGGAGATCGCAGCGGACTTCATCATTGGAAACCTGGATGAAGACGGGTATCTGACGGTCAACCATGACGAGCTGATCGAGGCCTTCGCGCAGTTTCCTGAAAACAAGGATAGAGAGCGGGAGGCGCTTGGCGAGCAAATCAGGCGGGGAATCGATCTGGTGCAGCATCTTGATCCGGCCGGTGTGGGCGCTGCGGATCTGAAGGAATGCCTTCTGATTCAGATAACGGCCCAGCAGCTTGAATTGAAGCAGGTCTACGCCAAGCACGAAGAGGATGGATACGACGAGCCAACGGAGAGCCTGCGCGCGGAGACGGATGCGAAGCTCGAAGAGCGGCGGCGTTCGATGGAGGTGGGCGCTCAAATCGTACAAAACCACCTCCAGTTGCTGCAGAAGCGGGATGTGAAGGATCTGGCCAAGGCCCTCCACGTGAGCCCAGAAGAGGCACATGCAGGCGTAGAGTTTATCCGCACACTCGAGCCGAGGCCCGGAAGACTTTACAACCGCGAACAGACAAGGTTGATCGAGCCGGACGTAGTTTTCACGAAGCGCGGCGGGGAGTGGGTTGTTTCGATGAATGAAGAAGACCTTCCCAGCCTGCGGCTGAGCTCGCGCTATCGGCGCATGCTGACTGCTGAGGGCACAGAGAAGGAAGTGAAAGAGTACGTCAAAGAGCGTTTCCGGTCGGCCATGCAGCTGATGCGTAACATCGCGCAGCGTAAGAGCACCATTGTGCGGACGTGCGAAGTGATAGTGCGGAGGCAGCAAGACTTTCTGGATCAGGGAATCGAGGCGTTGCGGCCCATGATGATCAAGGAAGTTGCAGAAGAGATCGGAGTGCATCCGTCAACGGTGAGCCGGGCGGTGGCGAACAAGTATGCGCACACGCCGCAGGGTGTGATCGAGCTGCGATTCTTCTTCTCAGAGGGAGCAAACGGTCCGGAAGGCGCGGATACACCGCTGCTATTGCTGAAGCGTAAGGTGCGAAAGCTGATCGATGAGGAAGACGCGAAGAAGCCCCTCACGGATGATCAGATTGCGGCGGAGCTGCAGCGGCAGGGGATCCAGTTGACTCGCCGGACGGTAGCGAAGTATCGCGAGGACATGAATATTCCTTCCACCCATCAGCGGCGCAAGCGGGACGAATAACTCTCTCGGGAGCATTCCTGCTGCCGAGAGTGCATTGAAGTCGCATTCTTGCCTTCCGAATTCTGATTTTCTTGCAATCAGCTCTCCTGTGGCCGTACCATCTTCTCACCGCGTAAGTTGAAGAACCTACTCGCCTTCCCCCGTTCGTATCTGGATCGCATTGTGCCCGAAGATGCAATGAGGTCATTTCGTGTCTGTGTTGAAGACAAGCTTTTCTGAAGGCGAGCTGATTGCTGGCAACTACCGGGTGCTCTCAATCGCCGGCTCGGGTGGCATGGGCGTGGTGTACCGAGCCCGCGACGAGCGGCTGGGGCGAACGGTGGCCCTGAAGTTTCTTCCGGCAGACCTGAATTCAAGTGAAAGGGAGAAGGAGCGCTTCTTGCGAGAGGCGCGAACAGCGTCGTCGCTGGATCATCCGAACATCGGCGTCATTCACGGGATTGAGGAGACCGAGGACGGGCTCACGTTCATCGTGATGGCGTTCTACGACGGCGCATCGCTTTCTCAACGTATCGCAAAGGGCCGATTAGGTTGTCGTGATGCGCTCGGAATTGCGCGGCAGATGGCATTGGGTCTAGGGGAAGCGCATTCGCAAGGAATCATTCACCGAGATGTGAAGCCATCGAATGTGATGCTTACGTCGTCGGGGCTCGTGAAGATAGTTGACTTCGGTTTGGCGAGGGCCATGACTGAGGCGACAGCATCGCAGACCGGGGTGACTGGAACGGTGCGGTATATGTCGCCGGAACAGGCGATGGAACGCGCGCTGGATCAGCGCTGCGATATCTGGGCGCTAGGCGTGGTGTTCGCGGAGATGTTGACTGGGACTTCTCCCTTTCATGCGGAGAGCCTCACGACGATGCTGTTCGCGATTCTTAACGAGCGGCCCAAAGGTCTGGACGCAATTCACCCGGCGCTACAACCGATTCTGTACAGAGCGCTGGCGAAGGATCCGGAAAGGCGGTACGGATCATGCAAAGAGTTCCTTGTCGATCTAGATGCGGCGGCGAAGCAGGTCCCTGAGGATGTGGCGGATGGTGAGGTCACACAGAAACTATCGTCGCCGGCGCTGGGTGGACGAACCAACGCGCAGACGAAGAGACTGATTTTGGAGGCGTCACGTACCGCATGGGGCCCAGCGAAGAGCGGGAGGTCTGCGCTGTGGAACTGGCTGCTCGCGGCTCTGGTGCTGTTCCTGGCGATCGGGCTGTCAGTGGGATTCATCACGCCGCTGCGCGAGAGGGTTGTTTCGCTGCTCACGGGCTCGCCGAGTGAAAAACACGTAGCGGTCCTGCCATTTGACAATATCGGCAGCAATCCTGAGAACACGGCGCTGGCGGATGGATTGATGGAGTCGCTGGCGGCACGATTGACGAACCTGGACGTAGGAAACCAGGCGTTGTGGATCGTGCCGACAAGCGAGGTAAGACGGCAGCACGTATCGGACCCGGCGGAAGCGCTGAAGACCCTGGGCGCTAATTTCGTGATCAAGGGCGCGGTGGAACGAAATGGAAATGATATTCACTTGACCGTGAATCTGATCGACACCCAGAAAATGCGGCAGATGGGATCAGCGATGCTTGAGGATCCGGCAGGAGACTTGTCGACGCTGGAAGATGAGGCGGTATCGCGGCTGGCGAAGCTGATGAACATCACGGTCACGGCGGAGATGCTGCGGAACACGGGCGGGAGAGTGAATCCGGCGGCATATGAGGGGTATTTGACCGCGTTGGGTTTGATGCAGCGCTATGACAAGCCCGGCAATCTGGAACAGGCGATCGGGGCACTCGAGGCTGCGCTGAAATCGGATCCAGGATTTGCGCTTGGCTATGCACAGATCGGCGAGGCATACCGCATCAAGAGCATCGTTGAGCAGAATCAGCGGTGGCTTGCGCAGGCGGAAGCAAACGCGAGAAGGGCGGTGGAGTTGGACAATCGCATCCCATCCGTCTATGTGACGCTGGGCCGTATGCACGACGCGTCGGGAAAACACGACCTCGCGCTGGAGGAGTTCAAGCACGCGCTGCAACTCGATCCACGCAATGCGACGGCTATGGCGGGCATGGGGCGAGCATTCGAGTCCGCTGGGCGCGCGAGTGATGCAGAGGCGTCCTTCCGAAAGGCTGCGGACTTGCAACCGAATGACTGGGACTCGCATAACAATCTGGCAATGTTCCTGGATCGTCAGGGGAAGTACGAGGCGTCGATTGCGGAGTTCAAGAAGGCGCTAGAACTGGCGCCGGACAATGCGCAGGTGCTGTTCAATCTGGGCGCGACCTACATCGACGCGGGAGATGCGAAGTATTTCGCGGAAGCGGAAACCGCGCTGAAGCGCTCGATCGCGATCAATCCGAGCTTTCCGGCGTATGCGAATCTGGGCGCGCTGTATGACCGGGAGGGAAACTATCAGCAGGCCGCCGCGATGACGCAGAAGGCTCTCGAGATGAACGCGGAGAACTACGTGGTGTGGTCGAATCTGCGTATCGACTATGAGTGGTTGAAGCAACCTGAGAAAGCTGCCGAGGCTCGACGCCGGGAGATTCCATTGCTGGAGCAGGCAATCCAACAGCATCCCCGCGACGCGGAACCCTATGCGCAGCTCGCAAACCTGTTTGCGGAGGAGGGCCAGCGCGACAAGGCAATTGCAAATATGCGCACGGCGCTAGCCCTCTCTCCAAATGATCCAAGGGTTCTCGATCTGGGTGCTGATACCTATGAAAAGCTTGGAGATCGCAAGAAGGCAGTCGAGTTGTTAGTGAAGGCAATCCGGGCGGGCTACACGAAAGAGCAACTCATCGCCGATCCGGAGTTGCAGGATGCATTGAGCGATCCTGCAGTTAAAGCATTGCTGAAGTAATTGCCGCGCCGACGTGGCGCGGATGACCCAGAACTCTGTTCAGACTCAGAAAGGAAAAAGAATGGCAAGCTACTCGATCACTATTCCTGGACACTTGAGCGTAGAGATGCAGGAAGGCGATTCACTCACGATCACGTTCCATGGCAATGACAAATTTTGTATCAACTCGGGCAATGCGAACGATTTTTCACCAGCGCTTCCTGTTGGTCAGCAGCAGAGCAACGGAACCTCCTGGACCGGAACTGCGGTTGTAGCCAACGCGACGGTCACGTATTCGCATGTTCCAAACGGCTCTCAATGTGGTGCAGGGCCGGGCCCGACGGCGGGAGTTCCAGGAACAATCAAGATCGGAACCGGTAAATAATTTAAGCCTGTATCTGCTCCGATATCCCCAATCGGGGCGGGCTTGTCATAGTAATTACTTGCTTTTCTTGATCAGTGCATCAACGGCGAAGCCGCCGTTTGGATCGCGTGTTGCGCTGACAGCGACGCTTGGGGTGACCTGGTACTGTCCCTGAATCGTCTGGCCCTGCGTGGTGGTGACGTTGCTGGAAAAAGTGACGAAGAGATTGCCGGTGACGCGTTGCTGGATCGTGACGTTGGCGCCGGCATTTTGACCGCTTCCGTTTGCCAGAACCGGATTGACTGAGAGCTGCGAGATTCCGGCCACTTTGGATATGCGGCTGGTGACCTGGCTCGATACCTGGTTGGCAACCAAAGTTTCAGCGGCTTGATTGGCAGGCGTGGAGTTCATCGCGCTGGCTTCAGAGGTCTGACCAAATGCAAGGAGATGAATGATGTCCGCCTGCGGCAACGCGGGATTGGCGGCGTATTGAGTGCGAAGCTGATCGACAGGGCCCTCGAAACGAAGACTGATTTCGTACTGCTGAATGGTGGTGGTGACAGTGAGATTTACGACTGGCTGCGTCATGGTTGGGTTGACGAATTGGATCGTGCCCCCGGTGAGCAGATAGCGATTTCCATTGAGGATGATGTCACCGCCGGAAAGATTGACGCGACCGAGGATGACGGGCTCGGCCGCGGTACCGCGGACCTGGAGATTGGCGGTGCCACCGACGCTGAGCGTTCGGCTTACGAGATTGACGGCGTTGGATGAGTGCACAGCGAGATTGAGTCTGAGGTTTTGAGCGAAGCCTTGGGTGGGCGGGGCTTCGACGCCGCTGGAGAACTGGCTGATGAAGCTGGAGAGATCGAATCCGGGCGTGAAGGAAACATCGGCGAGGTTAACGCTGCCACCGAGAAGCGCCGCGTCGGTGGTGCCGGTGAGGCGGAGATTCGCGCCGATAGATTCGCGCATTCCCTGCGGATAAAGCATGCGAACGCCGCGCGCGCTGAGTCCCATGTCGAACTGGATAGAAGGACTAAGGGCGACTCCGCCTTGCGCAGTGAGGGTGCCACCCCCGATTTGTCCCTGGAAGCTGGTGATGTTAAGGCGGTCTTTTGTGAGTGAGAGGGTGCCGTTGGCATTCTGAAGGCCGACGGGAAGGTCGGGCGAGGCGAAGGAGGCGTTGACGATTTCGATGGTGCCTTCAACGCCGGGAGCGTGCGTGGCGCCATAAGAGTTGATGTTGAACTTGATTTGTCCGCCGGTGCGCAGGTCGGGCTCGAAGAGCTGCGCTATGTGCAGATCGAGCGAGCCGAGAAGAAGCACAGACATCGGAGCGTCGCCCGTTGTGGGGACATGGCCCTGGAACTGGATATCGGTATCGGTTCCCTTGATGGCGGAGCGTTGAATGTCGACGGTTCCATCCCTGTAATCGATCTTGATAGGGGCGACGGCGGCAAGCTGTACATCTTTGCCGTATGCGAGCTTGAGAATTGGGATGGTGGCGTGCGCTTCGAGGAGTTTCTTGTTCTTGAGCGGGCCGTGCAGCGTGGCGTGGAGCTCAGTTTGGCCGGAGATGTCGCCGGCTTGATCAGGCGCGTAGACGGCGAGTATGGGCGCGAGCGGAATGCCTTGCGTGTCAAAGGTGGCATCGGCCTGGTAGTCGCCAGTCAGCTCAATTTTCGCGTTGGCTTTGATCGCCGTGTTTACAGCAGACGAGGTGAGCTGCGCCGTCGCTAGATGGTTGGCCACATTGGCATGGAGGCGAATGTCGGTGATGGTCTGCTTCTGGGCGGTAAGGGTGGGTATCTCGATGGTGGCATCGAGGCCGGGGTTGTCGAAGGTGCCCTGGGCTTTGGCATTGATGGCGACGACGCCGGTAGGTTTCGCGCTGGAAGCCTGGAGCTGCTGAATCTTGTCGAGATGAATGCCCGATGAGGTGAGCTCCGCGGTATACGTTTTGCGGTTGGGACTGACCGTGACTTTGCCGTTGATAGTGCCGGCAGCAGCGGCGAGGGAGAGGATAGCGTGAGCCTCGTCGCCGCTACCGTCGAAGGTGATCTTCGCAGTGTCAAGCGGCTCGCCATAGGCTGCGGCCTTGGTGAGAGTGACATTGCCTTTGCCGATCGGGTTCTGCAGACTGCCGTGCATATTAACGTCCGCGGCAAGAGTACCGGTGACGGGCACCTGCTGGCCGGCGAGCTTGGCAAGTTCACTTATGTCGAGTTGCGACGCAATGAGCTGGACCTGGATGGGGCTGGTTTTCTCGAAGGACCACTTCTTGAGTTGGGCGCTCGCGTTGAGGGCGATGCGGCCCTGGGATGCGGGATCAAGTTCCGCATTCTGCAGGACGACGCGCGAGGGGCTGGCATCGATGTTGGTGCGGATGAGCTTCCAGCTGGAACCATGGGCTTGCAGGTTGTTCGCGTTGAGCTGACCGGTGAGGTGCGGAGCAGAGGTGGATCCGCGGACAACTCCATTGAACGTGGCGGTCCCGGCGAGGCCTAGTGGTTGTGGCGCGGGCTGGCCGGCAGTTGGCACGCGGAAGAGATCGGCGATCGTTTCAAGTTCGCGAAGGTCGTTGGCCTGCAGTTGGATTGTGAGAGCGGAGTTCTTGCTGACTGTTCCATTGAGATTGATGTTGGTTTGCGGTGTACGGAAGTAGCTGCGCTCAACAGCTAGCTGTTCATTGGTTCCCTTATAGGTGGCGTGAAGAGCGCCGTTAATTGGGACTGCGTTGGGGCCGTGCGCTGCAGGCGGGATTGTTGAGGCGTTGACGATCTGGGCTTGCTGCGGGTTAGAGACGTTGGCGCTGATGGTGGCGTCGGCTCTTGCGATGAGGTCGCCAATCGTCTTGCCCCAGGATGCAGTGGCGGTGCCGTTGAAGGTTCCTGCAATGTTGACCGTGCCTGTGGAGGCGGACTTGCCGGCGAGACGCTTTGCCTGCGCGAGAGAAATGTTTCGGATGGCGGCGTTGAAGTTATTACGCACTTTGTCAGTGCCAAGGCTCTTCATTGTTCCTTGCGCTGTGATTTCGCCGCCCAGCAGGCTAGCTCTGAAGTCGCGGAGAGTGGCATCGCCATTGGCGAGCGAATAATGTGCCGTGATATTGGAGACTTCAGCGCGGAGCGTGTGTGTCTTAGTAACAAGCTGATTGCTGTGGAGATTGCCGCTGACCGTAAGCAAATGCAGAAGTGGACGGTTGGGTGCGGACTGATACTGCGCAGTGCCCGAGACGGCAACAAGGCCGGAAGGGATCGACGGGTTGTGGAGGAAGCCGGCAACGGTCTGCCCATCAACGGTGGCGTTATATTGCGCCTGAACGTTGGGATTGCTGTAATTGCTGAGGGTAGCTACGACTTCAACTTTGGAATCGCCCATCGCGAGCCTGGCCGATGAGACATGCGCTGTGTTGGGATCGGCGTCGAACTGGACGTTCAATGTGTGCGATGGCGGCTGACTGCCTGCATAGTTAAGCTGTCCATTGGAGTAGCTGAGCGTGCCGGAGTATCTCTTGGGACCGGAATCGAAGCCGGCATTGAACTGAAGATCATTCAAATCGGCTGCAATCGCACTGGGAACGCTGTTGTAGAGAACAACTCCGTTGGTGAGGACTGCATGGCGGATGCCGAGGTCGAAGATGGAGGTGCTGCTGCTGGAGTCGCTGCTCTTGAGTGTTGGGATGTTGGAGACGCCATTCTTATCGACATAGATCTGGGCGACCGGGTTGTCGATGCGGATGCTGTCGAAGTACCACTTGGCCCCGAAGACCGAAACTACGCGGACGCCTGCCTTCGCATGCTGTACCTGAAGAAGGGGCGGAGTGCTATGGGGAGCGGCTCCGTCGACTTTGAGGCCGTAGAGATCGACGCTGAGGGTAGAGAGATGGAGATCGAAGTTCTGGAGATGCACGCCGGTATTCAGCGCTTTGGTGGCCTGGTCTTGTATTTGACCGAGCAGGTAGGCATGTCCGCGGGAACTGTTGAGCAGGAACATCGCGATGATGAAGCCAAAAATGATCGGGAAGACAATGACTGCGCCGATAAATTTCGCGACGGCGAGAAGTCGATGACGCGCGGGATTCGATGGCCGCTGCTCGTTAGTGTCGGACGAATGATGAAGGAGAGCCACGGGAAACTCCTAGAATGCCTGACCGATGCTGATGAAATACTGCGTCGACTTCACTCCGGGCACCGGATTGAGATTGTGTCCGAGATCGACGCGAATGGGGCCGACCGGCGTGGAATAGCGCAGACCGATGCCTACGTTATTGGAGTAGAGAGAAGTGAAATCGTGAAAGCCGATGGTCGGGAAGACGTTGCCGCCATCATAGAACGGGACGATACCGAGACCCTTCTTGATGGGCAGGGGGATGCGGGCTTCTGCATTGATGATGAGCTGCTCGTTGCCGCCGCTCGGCACATTGATCTGCGGGCAGTTTGGGGCGGTCTCATCTGAGCTGCACACGAAAATATTGCGCTGGGGGCCGGCTCCATCGAGCGGGAAGCCACGGAGAGAATCGCCACCGCCAGTGAAGAAGCGTTCGCTGAGGGGGACGCGGCTATCGGCGAAAGGCTGGGCGAGGCCGAGACGGATGCTGCCCGCCCACACGATGTTGTGAAATTTCTCGCGGTAGATGGCGGCCTGTGATGTGAATTTGGCGAAATTAACGCTGGAGCCGAGCTTCGTGGAGTTGAGATCCAGCTCGATGGATCTGAGGACGCCTTTGTGTGCGTCAAGGACGTTGTCGCGCGAGTCGCGGGTGAGGTTGGCGCCGAAGCCGGAGAGGCGGACATTTCGATCTTCGATTGGAACGAGATCCGGGATTTCGATGCGGGTGAGATCTGTTTTGCTGAAGCTGTAGCGGACAAAGAAAAGATCCTTCTTTCCGCTATCGATGAAACGCTGAACCTGCCAGCTACCGACTTCCTGCTGCAAGGAGAAGATGGGGTTCTGCTCGTTGCGCTCGGCGGTGAAGGAGAAGGTGGATTTCCAAGGGGACCAACGAAAGTTGGGATTGATGTAGAAGAGACCGAGACGCTGGTCAAGACGCCCGGCAAAGGCGGTGAAGGTGACAGACTCACCTTTACCGCGGAAGTTGTTGCGAGTGTATTGGAATGTGCCTCGCGGGCCGTAGAAGGTGTTCTGGCTGGTCTTGAAGTTGGATGGGAGCCCGACGGGGGGAAGGCTGGGAACAGCCGCAGTCCCACTGGGAATACTGCCACCGCGATTTACAAGTTCGAATCCGAATCCGTAAGTAAAGTCGTTGCGCTTGGCTTCGTGGACTTTCACGAGAACGTCTTCGCTGGTTTGGGTTGTGATCTGGCGTTTGGGATCGACTTCGGCCCAATCGAAAACTCCGGTGTGATCGTAAAGGCTGCTGCCGGCGGTCAGGAGATTTGTTTCAGTAAGCGGCTGGTCGGGCTTGAGGATGTTGACGTCCTGATCGATGAGGCGCTGGCGCGTGTAGTTGCGGCCGAGAGTGAGGACCTCGCCGGTGAAGACGCGCGGACCTTCGTATATGTGGTAGATGACGTTGATGTGATGCGGATCGTCCTTTGCGACTTGCGTTGCTGTCTCGCGGAAACTTGCCGTAAGGTAACCAGCTCTGAAGTAGTTGGCCATGATTCCAGCGCGGTCGGATTGAACATTGGCTTGCGAATAGGGCTGGCCCTCTGCGAGTTTGAGGCCCTGCGGAGCGAATTGCGCTTGCGGGAAGGTGTTGGCGCCCTGGATGGCAAGGGCGCTAACAATGTCGCGAGGACCTTCTGTGACGTGGAAGGTGACCTCGATGTCACCGTCGTGATGGACGACGTTGGAAGTGACCTGAACGCCGCTGAATCCTTGCGATTGATATACGCCTTTGAGGTTTTTGATGCTGGATCGAACGAGCTGATCGCTAAACTGCCCGTGCGAGAGAAAGTGCTTCTTCTGGACGGCGATGTGCGGCGTGAGATCGTCGGCTTTGAGCTGTTGTTCGCCAGCGATGTGAACACCTGTGACGCTGTGCTTCTTGCCTTTGGCGACGCGATAGGTGACCGTTCGGAGTTGGTCGTTTCCCGCGATATCTGAAGACACCTTGATGTCGAAATAACCCTTCTTTTGGTAGTAAGAGCTAAGCGCCTGCTCACCTTCGGCAACGGTTTCGGGATCGACGCCCACGCCTTGATATACCGGTAGAAGGGTTTTCCTGGTCCAGGGCCAGAGGTGCGCGCCGTCGATTTGAACTTTTGTTTTGCTTCCCGGGGCCGCGTTGAATTGAATGTCGGCACGGTTGGTGTCGGCCTGGTACTGCGCGCCTGACAGTTTGACCTGAGCGGCGAGGTAGCCGTTCTTCTGAAGGTGGGATTCGAGACGGGTTGTGGCCTTGGTTAGATTTCCACGCCTGTAGGTCTTGCCGCGGCGTATGGCGGCTCCGCGGAACCGGGCGAGAGTGCCGGTGACTTGATCGTGGAGTTCTTTTTCCTGAGCTGGTGAGACGCCGGTAATGTTGACCTCACCAAACTTGGCCCTCTTGCCGAGTACAGATTGGAAGACGACGTTTACGATCCCGTGCTTCGAGTCGGTTTCAAGCTTTGTGGTGATCTCTGCTTTGAAGTAGCCTTCCTGGCGGAAGAAGCGGAGAAGACGCTGGCGATCCTGCTCGACGGTGGCTGCGTCGTAGGGAGCCTGCGAACTGTAGTTGGAAACCTGGATCAGTCGAGAATAGGGATAGCGCTCTGCACCGGGGAACTGAAAGATTCCGTAATAGACCGCGGGGTCGAGAATGAAGAGGACACGGAGCCCGTTTGAGAGAGGCTCGACTTCGACACGGACGTTCCGGAACTTACCGGTCGACTTGAGGGCGGCGACGGTCGAGTCCACCTTTTCGCGAGCGAATGGCTGTCCGGCCTTCTGAGCTAATTTTGGCTCGAAGTCGGCGGTCTTGAGGTCTGGGCGGCCGGCTATTTCGACGGACGTGACCGCTTGGCCTTCATAGGATGAAAGTATCTGCTCGGCGGGTGGGGTATTGGAGTCCTGTGGTGTCTCTTTAGGCGGAGTCGATTGGGCAGACGGGCTGTTGGTCTGCGCGGGAATCATGCGCGGAGCGATCAAGCTCAAAGGCAACAGGCATGACAAAGCAAAGATCCTAAGGACACAAGGGAGGGAAATCCGAGCACTGCCGGCTAAACACACCATCTGGTCTTTGGATGCAGGTGGTATGTAGGTGTTTGCTCAAGGGATGGAATGGGGCCGACGGATGAGAATGATCCAAATCGGCATCAATCGAGTACTCCAGATGCGGCATCTAAGCGGGGGAAGTTGTGGGGATGGGCCGCGATGGACTCAGCTGATTTTGTTCCAAATCCTGACAGTGTCCCGAAGCTGGACAAGACCCTGCCGCGTCATGAGCGCCGAGTCTGGGAGACAGTTTTTCGGACGCCGCTCAAGTCGTTCTGGAGCCTTAGGGAGATTCCGTACAACCGGGTCGCGAAGAGGGTGTGGAGAGGTCTGTTCGAAGATCGCGTGTTCGGGTGGGCGGCGGAGCTCGGTTTTTACTTCCTGTTTGCACTCTTCCCAACGCTGATCTGTGCGAGCTCGATCCTGGGACTCGTGGCGCGGTCAGCGCAGTCGTTCTACGGGCAGCTCCTCGGGCACCTTGCCATCGTGATTCCCACGTCGGCAATGGGGGCTGTACTGAAGACGTTCAATGAGACTACGACTTCTGCGACGTCGGGGAAGGTCACGTTCGGTCTGATTGCGGCGATCTGGTCAGCGTCGGTGGGGGTCACCGCGATCCAGGAAACTCTGAACGCGGTTTACAAAATTGAGGATCGGCGGTCTTACCTGATGGCGAGACTGCAAGCGATCGGGCTAACCATCTTACTTATTTTGATGGTATCGCTGGGACTGGGATCGATGCTGGGCGGAGACTACTTTGCACACCTCATCGGCGTCCAGGTACATGACACGATTCTGCGAATGGCGGGGATTGCGGCGGTACGACTCGTGAGCTGGACGATCGCTGCCGTTCTGCTGGCGTTGACGTTTGCGGTTCTTTACTACTGGGCTCCCGACTGCAACATGCGATGGCATTGGATCACGCCGGGCGCGGTGATCGGGATTGTCGGCTGGATGCTCGCGTCGCTGGGATTCAGAATCTACCTGCACTACTTCAATACCTACAGCGTTACGTACGGTTCGCTCGGGGCCGTAGTGAGTCTGCTGATGTGGTTCTACATTACAGGGCTGATGTTGCTATTTGGCGCAGAGGTGAACAGTAAGATCGAGGCAGCGGCCGCGGAAAGAAGCCTGGAACTGCACGATAGCGGTTCAACTGGAGTTCATGCACAGGCTGTGGCATCGGCGCCCCGGAGCTGAGGAGCGCGTTCCGCCGGAAGATCGTACAATCTCCTCCACAGTCGGATTTCAGGGTTTCGCGCTTCGAGGCGGAATGCTGTAGAATCCGAATTTCTCAGGCGGGGTTTGAAACGCCGGAGAGAAGTGCGGAGGCTGACGATGGAAGTGGAATTTACCGCGAGACAAGTTAGCGTTCCGAAGGGATTGCGTTCTCAGGCTGAAGAGGGCTTGGAGCGGATTGCCCGTATTCTTGGAAAAGGAGCGCGTGCGAGCGTAGTGCTTCGCGCGCAGAGGCATCTGCAGATCGCCGAACTGACGATCAAGGCGCGGGTGCAGACGATCGAGGCAGCAGGCAAAGCCGACACGCTGGAGGCGGCTCTGCGGATTGCGATTCAGCATGCGGAAAATCAGGCACTGAAGTATCGCGACAGGCAGTACGAGAGGAAACGCATGCCGAAACTGGATAAGGTGCTGACCGCTCCGCCGGTGGTTCCGGCAAAGCGCGGCGCACAGCCCGAAGGAGTGCATGAGAACGGAAAGCTGACGCGGGCGAAGGTGAAGACTGCAATTCCGGTGCATTCATTTCCCGCCAGCACTGCATTTGTCGAGCCTCATGTTCTCGCCAGCGCTGAGGCGATTGCCGTGAAGCCGATGACAATTGAAGAGGCGGTAAAAGACGCAGAATTTCGCGACAAGGACCTGCTGATTTTCAGGAACCGAGCTGGCGATTTGTATGTGCTTCATCGCAGGCGCGATGGGCAGATGGAGCTTGTGGAAGTTCCATGAGATGAAAGCAGCGTTACTGCGGTGACGCTGTTTTTGTTTGCCGACGTTTGCTGTTGATTGAGGATGCTAGGATGGGCGCATGCGCAAGCAGTCCAAGACCGGTGTGCGCCCCCGCGCCGTGGCCGGCAAGTCAGCAAAAGCATCCGGAAAAGAGCTAATCATTCTTACCGGGATATCCGGAGCCGGGAAGGCTTCGGCCCTGAAGGCGTTTGAGGATCTTGGCTATCAGGCTGTCGACAATCTGCCTCTCGAACTGATGCAGGAGTTTGCAGGGCTCGTGGCGAAATCGAAAGAGATCGATTGTGCCGCGATCGTTGTGGATGTGCGCGAAGGACAGGCCCTCGATCGTCTTCCAGAAATCATCAAGCATGTGAAGCGCGTGCTGCCGACGCGAGTGGTGTTTCTGGATGCGCAGGATCCCGTGCTAGTGAGGCGTTACTCTGAGACGCGGAGACCGCATCCGTTACGTCGCTCGGAAAGCGTGTCGCGGTCCATCGTGGAAGAACGGCAGATGCTGGACACAGTTCGGAACGTGGCGGATACGCAGATCGATACGTCGCGCTTCAATGTGCACGAGCTACGGGAAGAAATTCTGAAAAGGTTCGGTCATGGAGACCAAGCCCAGCGGCTCCTTGTGTCCTGTCTCAGTTTTGGGTTCAAGAACGGGGTACCGCTCGACGCGGACCTGGTGTTTGACGTGAGGTTCTTGCCAAATCCGCACTTTGTGCCGGAGTTCAGGGAGAAGACCGGACTGGACTCGAAGGTCGCGGGTTTTGTGAAGGGATTTCCGCAGACTGGAGAGTTCCTGGATAAGGTTACGGACCTGATGCTCTACCTGATGCCGCACTACGTGAAGGAAGGGAAGAGCTACCTGACAATCGGGTTCGGCTGCACGGGTGGGCAACACCGAAGCGTGATGATGGCCGAGGAGATGGCAAAGCGGCTCTCGAAGGCTGGGTATGTCGCCAAAGCTGTGCACCGGGACATGCCGAGGTAGTTGCTATTGCTTCGGCCTTTGTAAATGATCGAGAAATGCGGACAAAGCGCTGTTGAACTCGCGAGGCTCGTTGGGAGAGTCCGTGAGCCATACGATCGTCTTGCGGGCAGGTACGGACTGATACGGCGCGTTGCTGTTATGCGTTCTTTCCGGAGTCCAATAAAACCACAATGAGGGAATGAGCAGGTTGGATGCTGCGGAGTTTGTGTCCCAGCGATCTCTGACGAGCAGGTGTGCGGGAACGAGGCGGGCTCGCGTATCGCTGAAGATGTTGGCGGTGGGATTGTCGAGTGGCTGTTCGAGGATGACGCCGGCGAGATCGGGGTGAGCTGCGGCGATCTCGAGAGCGAGATTGGCGCCGAGATCGCGGCCGGTGAGGATGATGGATGCTGGCCCGATGTGGCGCGTGCCGGAGAGATATTGCAGCGCTGATTCGGCATCTTCGCGCCAGCGCTTTTCACTGGGATGCTCGAAGTGGCTCTGGCCGTAGCCGCGGTAATCAAATGCAAAGATGTTGAGGCCTGCTTCATGCAGAGGCGCGAGAGCAGCGAGAGCGTCGCTGAGATTGCCGGTCTCTGCGTGGAGGAAGACGAGGGTAAAGGGTGACGGCGAGGCAGCGGGAATCCACCAGCCGCGGAGTTGAGGTTCGCCAGCGGTGTTTGTAGCGAAGCCGATGGATTCGAACGGAAGATTCACGCTCGCTGGAGTTTTGGTGACGGCTGCGGTGGGGTGATAGAGCAGTTGCCAACTGCCTTGCCAAAAGAGGATGCAGAGGGTTCCCCAGGCGCAGAGGATGGCGGCAATAAGAACAATGACAAGGCTGGTGAGGAGCCATCTTCCGGAAACTGTGGGCGGGGCTGTCTGTTGACGTTGAGCCGCGCGTCCGGAAATGGATGGGGGAGCGGATGAGGGGCGGGATTTTCTGGACGACTTTGGCTTGCTCATCTTCTATTGCGCGCGAAGGGAGATACAGATTTATGCTAATTGGGCTGATTGAGGCATGTGGGACTTCGTTCAGGTGAGGAGATGAAGAATGGCAGATTTTGTGCGGATTTGTGCTGAGGCGGAGATTCCGGAAGCCGGGAAGGTGAAGGAGTTTGTGGTTGAAGGGCGCGCGCTTTGCGTGGGCAATGTGGATGGCGCGGTGTGCGTGCTGGATGGGACCTGCCCGCATGAGGGCGGACCGCTGGGAGAAGGGACGATCGAAGGCGGCAGGCTGGTGTGTCCCTGGCACGCGTATGCATTTGATGTGAAGACGGGATCGACGGATGAGGATCCGGATGTGAAGGCTGATGTGCTGGAGGCGAAGGTAGAAAACGGGGAGTTGCGCGCGAAGCTGTAGGAGATGGTGTCAGCGGCCGCCACGAAATGTGGAGCAGCGACGGCCGCAATGGATCCAATCCTCGGCAAGGCAGATCCTATTTCTTTTTTGCCGGAACCTTCTTGCCTTCTCGACGCGCTTCAGAGAGGCCGATGGCGATGGCCTGCTTCGGGTTCGTCACCTTTTTTCCGCTGCGGCCCGATTTCAGTTTGCCTTGTTTCATGGCGCGCATTTCGCGCTCGACGTCCTTGCCGGCAGAGGGCGAGTATTTGCGGCCGGAAGATCTCTTTGCTTTGCCTGAGCTGGACTTCCTGGAAGCGGAGCTTCGGGCGTTTTTCTTCGCACCGGCGCTTCGGGTGCTTTTCTTTGCCCTGCTACCGCGTGTGCTCTTTTTGGCGCTGCCGCCGCGCGCGGAGCGGCTTCTGCTGGAAGTGCCACTTCGTGAGCTGCTGCTGGATTTCTTTTTGGCTGCCTTTTTCGTTGCCATAACTATCCTCCTCGGAGGTCAGATGGCAGGCAGCTTGGGGCGCGTTGCATCCGAAGACAGGCAGGAGGTTGCCTCAACGTGAACACGGGAGTGCGTTTCTCGTTACACGATGCGGCGGACTCCTGGGATCCGCACGAGTGGATCGGCGATGAGCCATGTTGCTATGCAACTTAGCGTGCCGGTGATGACGAATTTGAGAATTGCAGGCGCTACGAATGGATGAAGCAAGAGGCTGATGCCGACGAGCACTGGTGGATGAATGATGTACACCGCGTAAGCGCGTCGATTGAGCCACGACCAGACTGCTGATGGCTTATTCATGTATGAGCGCGCGATGAGCAGCCATGCGGCAATGAGTCCCCAGGATACAAACGGATCCCAGAAGGCGTAGATGATGGCGGGCCAGGTGTGTCCGCCACCGAAGTTGGCCTTGCCGGGAGGGAACACGCGCATCGCTACGGCGATGCTGACGGGCATGAGGGGCCAGGCGGCGGCGAGCGTGATGATCCACGGACGCGCGTGCTTCCATTGCAATTGGCGTAGCCAGTCGTAGCGCCACGCGGCGATTCCGATGGCGAAGAGGAAGATATACGGCGCGAAGTAGCCGAGCTGCAGGCCGATGATGTTTTTGCCGGCGGGAACGAATTGGCGGATGGCTAGACTGGCAGCGCCGACGAGAATGGCGCTGAGTAGCCAGCGTGTGTACGAAGGAACTGGATGTGGTGAGTGCGCAGAGTGCGCGAGTGGTGATCCGAAGATGGCGCGCCAGGCGCAGTAGGCGAGCGAGAAGATGAGAAGAGCCTGCGCGAACCACAAAGGTCCGTTGATGATGACAGCGTGATTCCAAAGGTAAGGAAACACGATCCAGAAACCCTTGCCGTCGTGCGATGCAACCATTGCGGCGGTGAGTGGACCGAGGATGAAGATGAAGACGAGAAGCGGGATGCCGAGGCGCGTGAAGCGGTCGCCGATGAATTGGCCATAGCCTTTGCGCTCGAGGGAGCCGGGCGTGAAGTATCCGGCGAGGAGGAAGAAGAAGCCCATAAAGTAGGCCTGGTTGGTGGCGCAGAAGAGTGTGAGGAGAATGCTGGAGATCTGTCCGGAGGCGTGGAGTTCGTTATAGAACCAGCTGCCGGACGCGCCGTAGGTGATTGCCGTGTGATGAAGGATGACGAAGGCCGTCATGATGGTGCGGAGGCGGTCGATGTAGAGGTCGCGAGGCGGGACGGTGCGGGTGACGATGTTGTTGGACGGGGCGGAAGTGGTGCGTTCGATCTCCGCTGTTTGGGACATGAGAGATGATACGGCGGAAGGTGGAGATTTGTTCGTGATATGGAGCTGGTTTTTCCCACTCATCCGCGATGAAGCTGCGGATGAATGGGGCACAGCAGTTGTTGATTGGGAATCGGGACAAATGCCATCCCACCCTAAATTGGCCTGACAGCCAATTTAGAATGGGGTACCCAGAATGTGGTTATCGAATTAATACTTCACGATGGCGGTGAAGGAGTCGGGCTTGAGGCTGGCGCCGCCGACGAGCGCGCCGTCGATCTCTTCCTGACAGCAAAGCGCCGGAGCGTTGTCACCCTTGACGCTGCCGCCGTAGAGGATGCGCATCCTGGAGGCGACTTCGCTGCCGAGGAGTTTTGCAACTTCAGCGCGGACGATGCGATGTGCTTCGACTGCCATCTCGGGTGTGGCGGTTCTGCCGGTGCCGATGGCCCAGACGGGCTCGTAGGCAATGACGATGGGTGCGGCGGCTTCGGGCGTGATTCCGGCGAAGGCGCCAGTGACTTGGGTTTTGAGCACTTGCTCGGTCTGGCCTGCTTCGCGTTCGGCGAGAACTTCGCCGATGCACACGACGGGGATGATGCCATGCTTGAGCGCGGTGTGAAGCTTCTTGTTGACGATCTCGTCGGTCTCGCCGAAGTACTGGCGGCGCTCGGAGTGGCCAATGAGAGTGTGGGTTCCGCCGACGGCTTTGAGCTGGAGGATCGAAGTTTCGCCTGTGAAAGCGCCTTCTTCAGCGAAGTAGATGTTCTGAGCGCCGATAACCACGTTGGAGCCCTTCGCGGCTTCGATCACCGTAGGGAGGAGAACGGGAGACGGAAAGAGAGCGATTTCGTCGCGCGTGTGACCAGCAACGAGGGGCAGGAATGCGTCGACAAAGGCCTTTGCCTCGGAAGGTGTTTTGTACATCTTCCAGTTGGCAGCAATCAATTTCTTGCGTGACATGTTGTGTGGAGTCCTCAGTGTAATTTTACCGGACCGAAAATAGGGAGTGGGTGACGCGGAGCACAGGGAAGAGGGCTAAGGAGCAACTAATTAGTTCCTTGTGCTGAGTTGCACCGACGCTGCATCGGGAGGAACTTCGCCGCGAAAGAATGCTTCGCGCTGGTCAGGATCGCCGAGGTCCATCTGGAACTGATGCCAGGTGCCATCCTGCAGAACGGCCATGTTCCATGCGCCCGAGACTGAATCTGAAAACTGCCATACGATGTGGTATCCGTCCTCGTTTGTGAACCCTTCCATGTCAGCCTGGATGATGGACTCGCCGCGCTGCCAGAGGAAGGTGCGCAGGGCGTGAAGGGCTGCCAGGCCCTCTTCGGTTTCGGAGCCGACGAGGTGTTGGAAGGCGTAAACGGTTTTGACTTCGTCGAGAAAGGCGTGCAGCCACTCGACGCCGCTCTCGGGCTTGCAGTCGCGTGTATCTTCAATGAACTCCGCGACCTCATCCTGGCCTAGCGAGCCATCACTTACCGGGAGCCGCTCGAGGACTGCAACTTCGACCTCGCCATCGCCGGAGAGCAGCAGGGATTCCCATTCATCTTCGGTTCCTTCTTCAATGCTTAGTTTGAAAGATGGATGATCGCCTTGAACGACTTGTGCGAGTTCTTCGAAGGATGGGGAATCTTCGTATTTGGAAAGGACGCGTGTGTAATAGCCCACTGGGTTTCTCCTGCTTGTTTGGACGAGTCTTTTTCGAGCAGAGCAAAGCTACGCAATGCGAGCAAGAAGCTTCAAGGGCCTCCCTGCGAGCTTTGATCAGGATTGGTCGTCGACTGGGTAGGAGGCGACTCGGCTCCAGCGGGGGCGGTTGCGGAAGATTCCCATCGGCGCGGAGTTGAAGCAGATGCGGAGTGTGCGCTGAAGGGCGCGCTGGCCCCAGAAGCCGACGGCAATAGCGCAGAGCGAGCAGACGAGCCAGATCAGCCAGCCGGTGATTTCGGCGCGGGCGCTGGAGCAGTTGCCCCACATCATATCGGGGCCGCAAGCCATGCTGGTGTTGGGTATGAGACCGCAAATGTAATAGAGGGAGACGGCGGCGGGAGGCGTGATGAGGATGGCAAGCGAGAAGGGGCGGAGACGGGGGATGGCCAGGGCAACCAACGCGGCGAGGGAAGAGGCGATGAGGGTGGCGAACGCGATCAGCGCTTCGGCGAGGATGTCCATGCTGCGGCTCCTTAGCGGAGAATAGCAGATCGATGTTTACTATGGCGTCCAGTGAGGCGGGCGGCGATGTTTCCCAGGTCTCAGAAGCGAGACCTGGGGCACCCGTGTGTCGTCAGGATCGGCTTGGTCGTATCCCACCCTAACCGCGAAAAGCTGCGGTTAGGATGGGGCACCCAGATTGTGATTCGAAGAAGTTGATGAGGACTACTTGTTGGTGAGCGCTTCTACGCCGGGGAGTTTTTTGCCTTCGAGGAACTCGAGGCTGGCTCCGCCGCCGGTGGAGATGTGGGTGATCTGGTCGGCAACGCCGGCCTGATTGATGGCGCTTACGGAGTCGCCGCCGCCAATGATGGAGGTGGAGGCCTTGTTGGCTGCGACGGCGCGGGCGATGGCGTTGGTTCCTTTGGCGAAGTTCGGGAACTCGAAGACGCCGGCGGGTCCGTTCCAGACGATGGTGCGGGCGCGAGAGATTACGTCCTCGATTGTGGCGACGGACTTGGGGCCGATATCGAGGCCCTGCCAGTCGGCGGGGAAGTCCTTGGATGTATCCCACGGCTGGGTCTTGGCGTCGTTTGAGAAACTGTCGGCGAGGATGTTGTCGACGGGCAGAAGCAGGTTGACGCCCTTTGCCTTTGCTTTTTCGAGTGTCTGTTTGGCGAGGTCGATTTTGTCTTCCTCGACGAGGGACTTGCCGGTAGCAACACCTTTAGAGCGATAGAAGGTATAGGCCATGCCGCCGACGATGACGAGGGTGTCGACCTTGTCGAGGAGATTCTGAATGACGTCAATCTTGCCGGAGATCTTGGAGCCGCCGATGATGGCGACGAACGGTTTCTCGGGATTTTCGAGCGCCTTGCCGAGGTAGGTGATTTCCTTCTCCATCAGCAGGCCGGCGACTGAGGGCTTGATGAAGTGAGTTATGCCTTCTGTGGAAGCATGGGCGCGATGCGCAGAGCCGAAGGCGTCGTTGCAGTAGACCTCCGCGAGAGAAGCGAGCTGCCTGGAGAAGGCTGGGTCGTTGGCTTCTTCTTCGGCGTGGAAGCGCAGGTTCTCGAGCAGGAGGACCTGGCGCGACTCGAGCTGGCGGGACATTTCTTCGGCGATTTCGCCGACGCAGTCGGGCGAGAAGGCGACGTTGATGGATTCGCCGATGTGCTTGTCGAGCAGTTCGCGAAGGCGGTCGACGACCGGGCGAAGGGAATACTTCGGATTGGGCTTGCCCTTGGGACGGCCCAAGTGCGACGCGAGGATGACCTTGGCGTGATGGCGGAGCGCGTACTCGATGGTAGGCAGAGTGGCTACGATGCGGGTGTCATCGGTGATGGTCGAACCGTCTTCAGAAAGAGGCACGTTGAAGTCGACGCGGATGAAGACACGCTTGTTGCGGAGTTCGATGTCGCGGATGGAGAGCTTTGCCATAAAAACCTTTCCAGGGACTGAGGGACTGAGGGACTGAGGGACTGAGGGACTAGGGACTCGGCAGAACCGCGTCCGCTTCGATTTCGATGCGCCAGTTGGGATTGAGCAGGGCGGCGACGACGACCATCGTAGCGGCAGGGCGGATAGCGCCGAAGATTTCGCCGTGGATTTGGCCGACCGCTTCCCAATCTCCGACATGCGTGAGGTACATGCGGGTGCGGACGACATCGTGGAAGGATGCGCCGGCGTCGACGAGAGCTTTTTGAACGATGGCGAAGACGCGACGCGTTTGGCCGGTGACGTCTTCATTATCGGCTCCTACAGGGCCGGTGCCGGAGACGTGGATGGCGTTGCCGATGCGCACGGCGCGGGAGAAGCCGATGATGGGCTCGAAGGGTGATCCGCCAGTGATGTTGGTTCTGATCATTTCTTATTCATTCCAATAGCCCCAAAGTTCAGTGTTGCACTCCAGGCAGCGTCGTATCTCTTCAGTTCTATTTGTGATCCGTGTTCGGCAGACCGGGCATCGGCGAAGCGCTCGATCGAGAAACTGACTGAGAATCAGCAAGACTGCACCGCATACGATCAACGCGATGTCGAACGTTTTGCCGATGTCCTTCATTTGACCCGCAGGAAATGCCCTCAGGACGAGCTGTAAGACCAAAGCCAGGCTTACGGTGAGGGAAGCTGTTCGTGTGACGCTAGCGATGAGCTGCGAGTTATTGATGACCGTAGTCCGAACGAAGTCAGGCTGATCACTGGCCCGGGTCGGCGCTTCAGAACCGTCGTTAGCTCTCACCACTTCCATCAATCAATCTCCCGAACGAGAAGCCGAGGATCGCTTGGGTGGTCGTCAGATCCGGTGAGCAGTGGTCGTGATTAAGCGGAACCCGCAAATCACTGACCACTGTTCACTGACCATTCGTATTACAGGCCCTTCTTGGCGAGGAATCCAATTAGGTCGACTACGCGGTTGGAGTAGCCCCACTCGTTGTCGTACCAGCTGAGGACCTTGACGGAGTTTCCGACGACCTTGGTGAGCTTGGCGTCGACGATCGAGGAGCGCTTGTCGCCCTTGAAGTCAGAGGAGACGAGCTCATGCTCTTCGTAGCCGAGGATGCCCTTAAGTTCGCCTTCGCTCGCCGCTTTGAGTGCGGCGTTGACGGCGGCGACGTCGGTCGGCTTCTCGGCGACGTAGGTAAGGTCGACGATGGAAACGTTCGGCGTAGGCACACGCATGGAGAAGCCGTCCAGCTTTCCGGACGTCTCAGGCAGGACCAGCTTGAGGGCTTTGGCTGCGCCGGTGGAGCTGGGAATCATGCTGAGCGCGGCAGCGCGAGCGCGGCGGAGATCTTTGTGCGGGAAGTCGAGGATGACCTGATCGTTGGTATAGCTGTGAATCGTTGTCATGATGCCGGAGACAATGCCGGTTTCCTTGAGGAGGACCTTGACCACGGGCGCTAGACAGTTGGTAGTGCAGCTGGCGTTGGAGATGATGTTGTGCTTCGCGGGATCGTACTTGTCTTCGTTGACGCCCAGCACGAGGGTGACATCCTCGTTGGTGGCGGGAGCGGAGATGATGACCTTCTTGACGGTCGAACCGAGGTGGGCCTTGGCCTTGGTGGCGTCGGTGAAGTGACCGGTAGACTCGATGACGACCTGCGCGCCTACGTCAGCCCAGGGCAGCTTGGCGGGATCGCGCTCAGCCCAGACCTTGATCTTCTTCCCGTCGACCGAAATGAAATCGTCGCCCGATGTAACGTCGTTCTTCAAGTTTCCGAGAACCGAGTCGTACTTGAGCAGATGGGCCAGGGTGGCGGGGCTGGTCAAGTCGTTAACGGCAACAAAATCAAGCTCGGGATTGCCGAGGGCGGCGCGCAAAACGTTGCGGCCAATTCGGCCGAAGCCGTTGATGCCAACCTTAACTGCCATGCGTATTCTCCTTCGTTATGGGTGGTTCGAAATCAGATTTGTGAGTGATGGCTTGCGGCGGGAGCAACCACCCCACGAGCGAATCCATATTCGTGAGGCCCTGAATCAAAACGTGCACCAGACAGTTCCACCAAACTCATCAGGCTAACAGAGTTGTCAACAAGAACCAAATGAACACGGGTCGAAGTGCCTGTCCCGCTCCAAAATGCGCTCAACGCTAGTTTGCGGTTCTGGTGCGGGAGTGTATGTGATGGATCGCACTTAGTTTGCAGGGGCTTTACTCTGTGTGATATCCCGGTATGAAAGGGTACGGAGAGGCATGAGACGACGTTCAAGGCGCGGAGTAAATAATTCGGAATCCACAGGCAAGATCGGACAGGAAGTCCCGCAGAATCAGCCGCGACCCCTGATGCCTTCGTATCTGGATGAGTCGTTGCCTCAGGTGCAGGCAGCGGGTGCCGGTAACCAGAGGCAGGAACGCCCCCCGGTGCAGCAACGAGATCAGACTCGTCAGCCGCGCGAACAACAGCGACCTGTGCGCGAGCAACAGCGGCCACAGTGGAATGAGCCTGCGGGCTCGGGTCGACTGGAAGTCGAGACTCAGCCGGAGTCGCCTTCGGTTCTGCCAGAGGCGCAGACGGAAAAAGCGGAGAAAGCTCCACGTGGTTACGTAGTGCTGGCGATCGGGCTGCCGGGATCGGGAAAGACGACGTGGTTCCGGCGCCGGGGAGTGACTCCGCTGTCGAGCGATCTGCTTCGTAACATTCTGTTCGATGATGTGGAAGAGCAGAAATTTCAAGGGCTCGTATTCTCGACGTTGCGTTCGCTGCTGCGGGCGCGGTTGATTGCCAAGATGCCGTGGAATTACGTGGACGCGACAAACCTGTCCGTCCACGAACGGCGCCAGTGGATCAAGATGTCAAAGAGCTTCGGGTTCGAAGTACACGCGGTGTTCTTCGATGTGCCGCTGGAGGTGTGCCTCGAGCGGAACCGCTCGCGCGACCGCTCAGTCAGTGAAGACGTAATGCGCAAGATGGCGGAGAAGCTGAAGGCGCCACTATTCGAAGAAGGTTTCGAGAAGATCACGGTGGTGAGGGTGAAACGGGAGAGCTAGAATTTCCCTCGGACTCTATAGCCGAACCATTAAAGTGCTCGATCGGCGAGGAAATCAGAAAAGGCGAGATAGCGTGCTCGATGACGAGCACCCCGGAATCGTTGAATTTGTCGCATTCGATGTAGGCGATCCTGAACAGAGTTGGTACGTTCGCGAATGCGGAGTCGGCGTTATGATCAAAACCGCCTATTTTGGGGATGACTATTCAGGCGGAATTGAAGACCTGGAATTCGTAGAACGAGCCGAATAGGACCACCCACAAAAGAAAGTTCTAGGAGGTTCCCATGAGCACTCATACCCCTTCCATTCCTTATGTTGAGCCGTGGCTGCGTGGGACGCATGGCGATGTTCCGGCAGCGGCGCGTGCCGTGCTGCACGCGTTCGACCTCGCAATCGATGATCTGACGAAGTGGACGGATGGGTTGACAGACGTGGAGATTCATATGCTCCCACTGGAACTTCCGCCGGTCGCGTTTCATTTGCGGCACATTGCAAGGTCTACGGATCGCTTGCTGACGTACGCTGAGGGAGGGCAGCTCTCTGCTGAGCAGTTGACGAAGCTCAAGGCGGAGGAGGTCGGGCCCCAGCACGATGAGAGGGAGACATTGGCTGCGCTGCTGGATGAAGTGAAGGCTTCGTTCTCTGATGCGTCCGGCCGGGTGCGTGCCCTGGCGAGTGTTGATATGAATACGTTTCGTGGAGTGGGGCGGAAACAGCTACCTACTTCAGTTGGTGGGGCATTGGTGCATGTGGCCGATCACACGATGCGACATGTGGGGCAGGTGGTGACGACGGCGAAGGTGCTGAAGAAGCTGCGCGGTTGACGAACCCTCCTAACCAGACGCAGTTGACCTCCACGTTCCACCCTAACCGCGATGCAGCCGCGGTTAGATGGGGCACCCGACGGGTGGGAGCGCGACGCAGATTCCTGAGATCCCACTCATCGCGTTGAGGCGCGCGATGACCGGGGCATAGCAGACTGCGCGGTCCTGCTCTGCTTCAGACATAAAAACCACTTTCAGGAATGTTGTTTGATTTCGACGGCGATGATGTGGATCTCGGTGTTGCCGACGTTCTCCAGAGTGTGCGGCGGGAGGGGCGGTATCCAGAGAGCGGAGCCTGTCGGTAGCGCTTGGGAGCTTCGGCGGCTGTCGAGCGTGATGGCCCCGCTTTCATCGCAGCGGATGAAGTCGCCGGCGCTGAGGATATAGAGAGTGGCGGGCCAGCAGTGAGTGTGAAGCGGAGTCGTCTGGCCGGGTCTAATGAAGGTGTCGAGGACTCGGACGCGGTCGTTCTCGAAGAGAAGTTTGTGGTTCTCGGGTGCGGCGGTCAGGGCGTCTAGTTCAGTTGGCCATAGTTCGTTCTTCACGGTTTTCCGAATGCCTCGTTCACTGCAACTTTGCTCACTCATCGCACGGAATGACACAGTTATTTCGCCGGACCGACGTTGGTGAGACCGGTGAATCGGTCTTGGCAGGTCTCACGTCATTTGTTGTAGGTATAGAAGCCGCGGCCGGATTTGCGGCCCAGCCGGCCGGCGTCGACCATGCGGACGAGGAGAGGGCAAGGGTAGTATTTCGGGTTGCCAAAACCTTCATGTAGAACTCGAAGAATATCGACGCAAACGTCGATGCCGATGAAGTCTGCTAGGGTGAGGGGGCCCATGGGATGGGCCATTCCAAGCTTGAATACCTGGTCGACTGCTTCTGCGGTGGCAACGCCTTCCATCACTGAAAAGGCAGCTTCATTAATAAGCGGCATCAGGACACGGTTGGAGACGAAGCCGGGGGCGTCGTTGACTTCAACTGGTGTCTTTCCAAGTTTGGTTGAGAGATCGCGAACAGCCCTGAACGTGGAGTCGCTTGTGGCCATCCCTCGGACCACCTCGACGAGAGACATGACGGGCACAGGATTAAAGAAATGCATGCCGATGACTTGCGGGGGGCGGCGGGTAAGCGCAGCGAGTCGGGTTATAGAGATGGAAGAGGTGTTGGTTGCCAGAATTCCGTCTTCAGGGAGGATGGCATCTAGAGAGCGAAAGACTTCTGATTTAAGGTCGAAGCGCTCGGGTGCGGCTTCCACGGCGAGGTCAGCTCCGGCGAGCGCATCCATGCTGGTCACAGGAGTGATACGAGCAAGGGTTGGTTCGACTTCGGTTTGAGGCAGCTTGCCTTTGGCGGCTTCGCGACCGAGATTGGTTCGGATCGACGCAAGAGCACGATCAAGAAAGCGCTGTTCCACGTCGCAGAGCGATACGGAAAACCCCGATCTGGCGAACACATGGGCGATGCCGGAGCCCATCGTTCCGGCCCCGATGACTGCTACCGATTGAATGTCCGACACCGTCCACCTCCGGGCAAGACGGAGTTTAGCAGGGGAGGGGTGATGGGAGTGCCTATCGAGACACCGCAGCCCGATGCAACTCAGGGCCAATTCAGGGTCATCCTACATTACGGTGAGCTGTACACTGGCTTGAAGACGTGGGGTAGCCCAGCCATGATTCTCTATCCAGTCTCACCGGGCTGCTTTTGTCTCGAACCTTGGAGCAGTTTGAAATGTCCTCGATGATCCCCGTTGGAACTGCCCTGAGAGAATCTTCGGCATCAACTCCAGCCGGGCCCGCCCTTCTACAACCCAATTTTGAAGATCTGCTCGGCTATGCGGCGGCTGCTATCGCAATTTTTAGTGGACCTGAGCTGCGTTGCTCTTATGTCAATGAGATGGCGGTGAAAGTAACAGGCAGGATCTCAGCGGATCAATTGTTGGGACGCACGTTTCGAGAGGGACTTCCGGAACTTGAGGGTACAGGCATTTTCGAGATTCTGGATGAGGTGGCTCGATCCCGGCAGCCCTTCCGAGGGCGAGAGTTCAAGGTGCCTCTGTTGCAATTCGAAAGCGGTAACCTCGACTACCGGTACTTCGACTTTGTTTGCCAGCCCATGCTAGGTGGACGCGATGAACTGCACGGTATTTTCTTCCACGCTGTCGATCTAACGGATCGCGTGTTGAGCAGGAGTGCTCTGGAGGCGAGTCAGGAGCGCCTGCGCCTCGCTCATGAAGCGGCGCAGTTAGGAACGTGGGAGTGGGATGGAGTGGCCAACCTCCGCGTTCTTTCCGCCGAACTGCACGAGATATTTGGAACAGATCCGAATGCGTCACAAAGCGCAGTCGAGGACGTATGGGCGTCCCGTGTCCATTCTGCTGATAAGGCCCATGTGTATCAACTGATGTCTGAAGCACTCCAGTCGGGATCTCTGGAGGCGGAGTACCGCTATCTCCATCCGGAGCGTGGAGAGAGAGTTCTTTACAGCAAAGGCCGCAGGGTGGGCAGCGGAACGCAACTGATGGGTGTGGTGCTCGACATCACGGACCAGAAAAATGCAGAGAAGCTGGCCGCGGAACACAGCGAGAGGTTCGAATTCGCAGCGGCCGCGGGAGACATCGGCTACTGGTTCTGCGATCTGCCGTTTGACAAGCTGGTGTGGGACGCTCGCGTGAAGGAGCACTTCTGGCTGCCCCGAGACGCCGAAGTGGATATCACGTTGTTCTATCGATGTATCCATCCCGACGATCGCGAGCCGACGCGGCGTGCCATCGAAGAGTCGATCGCGAATCACACGAATTACGACTTCGAGTACCGAACGATTTCGCTCGAAGGGAAGCAGAAGTGGATTCGGGCGACGGGCCGGACCGCTTATGACGAGAATGGACAGCCGGTCCGATTTGATGGTGTCACCCAGGATGTGACCGCATTGAAGCAAACGCGAGAGGCGTTGATTCGAAGCGAGAAACTGGCGCTGGTGGGAAGGTTGGCGACGTCGATCTCGCATGAGATCAACAATCCTCTGGAGGCGGTGATCAATCTCCTCTATCTGATCAGCCAGAGTTCTACCGAGGAGATGGTGAAGGGCTTCAGCGAATCAGCCCAGCAGGAGCTTGCGCGTGTATCGCACATTGTGACGCACACGCTGCGTTTCAACCGGCAACCTCATGGCGCAGAACGTGAGAAGGTCTCGAATCTTCTGGATTCATCGGCAGCGATATACACGCCGAGGATGAAGAGCCTGGGAGTAGTGATTATCCGTGACTATCGAGACAGTGAACCGGTGAGATGCTATGGATCGGAGATCCGACAGGTGTTCGCGAATCTGATCGGGAATTCCTTCGATGCATTGAAGCCGGGGGGGCGTCTGCTGCTGAGAACGCGCGATCAGGTGAACCCTCGTACCGGAGAGCAGGGAGTTCTGGTTTCGATAGCAGACAGCGGGTCAGGGATAGATGGAGCCACGAAACGGCGCCTATTTGAGCCATTCTTCTCCACCAAGGGCGAAAAGGGAACCGGACTGGGCTTGTGGGTGAGTAAAGAGATTTTGAAGAAGCACCACGCGACCTTGCGGGTGCGGAGCAGTCAGACGGAGGGGAAGAGCGGAACAGTATTTTCGATTTGGCTGCCCTCAGGGTCTCGGTTAGTTGAGCCGAGTTAAAGCCGGACTTCGATCACCCAGCTGCGCCTGGGATGACTGTCGGCGTCTCTTGCGATCGTCATGTCCTGATGAGGCATGATCAACCTTCAGCAACAGAAAAGGCGCGGCTGAGTGGATTCAGCCGCGCCTTAGTAATCGCAAGTGCTGGATTAGTTTCCTTGAGGAGCCGCCGGAACCAACTGGATCTGTTCTGTGACGGTGAGCATAAGGTACGAGCCGGCTTCGAGTGTCGTTTGCGGGTGGCTTTGAAGAAGGTGGGTGGTTACCACGCCGGCACCGACGAGGCCACCTGCGAGCATGCCTACGGGTCCGCCGAGTGCGGCACCCACGACCATTCCACCGCCCCCGACGCCAGCGTACTCGATTCCATCGCGCTTCAGGCGCGAGCCTGGAGTGATGAGCCCTTCGGAGTTCACACGGGCGTTTGTTCCTGGCGTGGATGCGACCATAGCATGCAGCTTGAATTTGCTGCCGTTTTCGAGGGTGACGGTCTCGGGCTCAAGAAGGATGGAGCCGTGCCCGCCGAAGTGACCGGTGGAGAGGTCGGCGACGCGGCCGTCGATCTCAGCACCAGCGGGGATGACTACCTGGCCATTCTGGAGAACGTCGGTGGCGACGCGGCTGCGGAAAGGCTGGCCCTTTTCCGAGAGATTGCTGGACAACTCGTCGAGTAGCTTGATGCGGATCAGAGTGCCTTCGCCGATGGTTCCCGGTGGTAGAGGGGTAGGGTGGACGATGTCGCTGTCGGGATCGTAGCTGCTGCCTGCGCGGGTGTTCAGTGCGGGCGCGGAGACGATGCCCTGGTCTGTTCCGTCCGACATGCCGGTGCGCGGAGCCGAGTTCATCGGCAACGGAGCGGACTGAACGGGAGCCGGCTGTGCCTGCATCGGATGGGCGGGCGATGGCTTGGCGATGGGCGCCTGCTGCTCCGTGGTGATAATGGTGTCATCCGGCGGTGGATTGGAGGTCCCCGAGTATGGCGATTGGGTGGCGTCCTGAGCCACGAGCGCAGTGGTTGCGAGTGCGAAGAATGCGCATGCTATAAGTGGCCGATTCATCTTGATTCTCCCCAACTGGAAATTCGGGCGGTGCTCCCCTTGTTCTATTTTGACCCGGGCTGCGTGAAATTGTTCCGTAGCGCGGAAGAATTCGATTTTCTGAGGTAACCGTCAGATTTAATGCTAGCGTGACGTATTTCCGGCGCAAAAGCGTGGGCGATTGATGTGCCTAAGCAAATACGAATCAAGAAAGATAACGGGGTCTGACAAGCTCAGCCGATAGGACAGTCTCAGCTGTCGAACTTCCTTGTGGATGGATCTGTTTGGGATCGGACGCAAATCTGACTAGAGGCAACTGCGGATCCCTCGGCTCCCGTCGGTCGCCCGGGATGACAGCACTTTTTAGCGGTGCAAACTCACTCGATCGGGATGACAGTCGTTTTTGTAGTGCGATCCTGGTCGCTCGGCCATCGTCGATGTGACCGCGGCCACACGGGGCGAAGAAGGCCGGTTTGTTAGAATCCAACTGAACTACTTCTTAATTTCTTTACACGAAATTGTGCGGACGGAGAAGGTTTGAAGCACGTGCATCAGCTTCTGGAAACAATTCAGAGCGCTGCCGGTGAGGCCGTTGCCGTGGATCGCCGTCCGAAACTGAACGACCGGCTGCTGCACCGCATAGCGAGGACTGAAATGACTGAAATTATTGCAATTCGGGCGCGCGAGGTACTGGATTCTCGGGGAAATCCGACCGTCGAGGCCGATGTGATTCTGGAGAGCGGACAGCTTGGCCGCGCGATTGTGCCCTCGGGTGCTTCGACAGGCGAGCACGAGGCCGTGGAGCTGCGCGACGGCGACAAGAGCCATTACCTGGGCAAGGGTGTGCTGCAGGCGGTTGCGAACATCGAGACGGTGATTGCCCCGGAACTGGAAGGAATGGACGCGGCGAATCAGCGGTTGATCGACCAGACGATGATCGCGCTGGACGGGACGCCGAACAAGGGCAAGCTGGGCGCGAATGCGATTCTCGCGGTTTCGCTGGCTTCAGCCCGTGCGGTTGCGCAAACGCTGGAAGTTCCGTTGTACCGCTACCTGGGCGGCGTGAACGCGAGCGTCATTCCAACTCCGATGCTGAACGTGCTGAACGGCGGCGCGCATGCTGACTCGAATGTCGACTTCCAGGAATTCATGATCATGCCTGTAGGCGCGGAGCGGTTCAGTGATGCTCTGCGGTGGTCGGCGGAGACCTTCCATACGCTCAAGAGCGTGCTGAAGAAAAAGGGATATAACACCGCGGTTGGCGATGAGGGCGGATTTGCGCCTTCGCTGAAGTCGAACACCGAGGCTGTGGACCTGATTCTCGAGGCGATCACACAGGCCGGCTATAAGCCGGGCGAGCAGATCGCGATTGCGCTGGATCCCGCATCGAGCGAGTTCTACGACAAGGAAAAGAACAAGTACGTCTTCAAGAAGAGCGACAAGCGCGAGCTGACCAGCGAGCAGATGGTGGACTTCTGGGCGGACTGGGCACGGCAGTATCCAATCGTGTCGATTGAAGATGGCCTGGCCGAAGATGATTGGGATGGATGGAAGCAGATCACCGATAAGCTGGGCGAGCAGATCCAGCTCGTAGGCGACGATCTCTTTGTGACCAATGTGAAGCGCCTGAAACAGGGGATTGAAGAAGGAGTTGCCAACTCGATCCTGATCAAGGTGAACCAGATCGGTACGCTGACGGAGACGCTGGAAGCGATCGAACTGGGACGTCGTTATGGGTATACATCCGTGATGTCGCATCGTTCGGGCGAGAGCGAGGACACGTTCATCGCGGATCTCGCAGTGGCGACAGGCGTAGGCCAGATCAAGACTGGTTCTGTGAGCCGTACAGATCGCATTGCGAAGTACAACCAGCTACTGCGGATAGAAGAAGAGCTCGGCGCGGGAGCCGTGTACCTCGGGATTGAATCGCTGAACTACGAAGGATAATCGGAGTCAAAGTAAAGCAACGAAGAGGACGCTTCGGCGTCCTCTTTTAGCATTTCTGGAGCAGGCAGACTCCGGGTGAGAGGGTCAGAATGGTCAGGAATGGCGGAGCCGTGATCGTGACTGGCGCGAGCCGCGGAATTGGTGCGGCGGTGGCGCGGCTCATCGGTTCGCAGGGCACCCCAGTGGTAGTCAATTACTCCGCAGCGCAATCTACAGCAGAGGCTGTTGTAGCGGAGATTGAAGCAGGCGGCGGAAGAGCAGTTGCGATTCGAGCGGACATGCGGCGGGAGGATGAAATTGTCGGGCTGTTTGAAGCGGCGGTTTCAGAGTTTGGGCGAATCGAAGGGCTGGTGAACAATGCCGGCGTCACCGGCGGGTTTGCGCGTGTGGAGGATGTACTCGCAGAGACAATCGAAGATGTCCTAAGTGTCAACGTGAGGGGGTTGATTCTCTGCAGCCGCGAGGCGGTGAAGCACATGTCGATTCAGCGGGGAGGGAAGGGCGGAGCAATCGTGAACATTTCTTCGCTGGTCGCGCGTACTGGCGGTGGTGGTGAATGGGTGCACTACGCCGCATCGAAGGGCGCGGTGAACAGCTTCACCATCGGGCTGGCTCGAGAGGTTGCGGACGAGGGGATTCGCGTGAATGCGGTCGCGCCCGGACTCATCGACACAGAACTTCACGCGACGAGCGGCAGGCCTGAGCGGCTGAAGGAGATGGCCCCGACGATCCCGATGAAGCGAGCCGGATCGGCCGAAGAAGTTGCGCGTGCAGTCGCGTGGCTCCTTTCCGATGCGGCGTCGTATACGACGGGCACAATACTCGAAGTTGGCGGCGGGCGATAACTGGCCGAAAAGGCTTACTCTGGAACCCGCATAGTACTCAAGTTTGTCCCTCGACGTCTCAAAAGACTAGAGTGGCCCTACACTGAAAATAAATGCGCCTCCTGACAGCCTTTTTTCTTCTGCTGAGCCTTATGACTGCCGCAGCGCAGACTGCCCCCGTTATTTCCCTGCATGATCTGCAGGACGCTGATCGTCTAGGGGCCGATCTCTATGCCAATTCGGGCGCCGAGGGCTTGGTGCTGGTGGTGGTGCGCGGGGACAAGACGTTTTTCCGCGGATATGGGGAGGCGGTACCGGGATCGCACGCGGCTCCGACACGGGAGTCGGTTGTGCGCATCTGCTCGTTGACGAAGATATTCACCACGGATCTATTGGCAAAGATGGTCGCGGATGGAACGGTGCGTCTGGATGATCCGCTGAAGAAGTTTGCGCCGGAGGCTGCGATCGTGCCGGAGCGCGATTCGCCGATCACGCTTGAAGATCTGGCCACGCATACGGCGGGACTGGAGCGGGAGATTGGGACAGCGCCGAGGCACACGCCGCACTTCACTTATCCGAACTACGATACGCGCTGGAACTGGCTGGCAAGCGCGCAGTTAAAGTTCACGCCGGGAACACAGGCCTACTACTCGAATGTGGGTTTCGATCTGCTTGGCGATGCGTTATCCGCGGCAGCGAGGACGCCTTATGCAAAGCTGCTGCAGACACGCACGCTGGCGCCTCTTGGGATGTGGCAGACAACGTTCTTCCCGACTCCAAAGCAATGCGAAAAGCTGATGACCGGCGCGCACGATGAAGGTCCGTGCACGATGACAGAGAACACCGCAGGCAGCAGTGGCCTGTATTCGACTCCTGCGGATATGGAGAAGTTCCTGAAGTATCTGGTTGGCGCGGGCGAACGCAGACAGGCGGAGAATGCACGCCGGGTGTATTTGCTCCCGACGAGCTTGAAGGGACAGTATGGTCTGGATCACGCAGGGCGGCCTACGGGAATCGGGCTCGGATGGATGCATCTTGGCGGGGCAGATGATATCGATCACGTGATCGAGAAGACCGGCGGTGGAGCGGGTTTCGCGACGTACATCGCGATCCATCCGGCAAGCCACACGGCGCTGTTTGTCGCGATGACAGAGGGAAGCTGGCACGACAGGACGCCCGGCTTCAACTTATTCAAAGCATCGAACAACGGGCTGCTCGCGCTTGCTGGGTTGCCGCCGTTTCCAGAGCGGTCGAGACGGCTGGGAAGACCGAGGCACACTGCGCGTGCCGCCACAGCGTTAAAAGCCCATGGCAGAGCGCCGTCTCGCCGGAGACGCAGAGCCTCCACGGCGCAACAGGCTGTGGGAGGGAATTGAGCGGCTTTGATGGACGCTCACGACTGGAATCTCTCGATGTGACGCCTGCCACGCGACGAGACAATCCCAGCATTTATCCTTGTAGTAGATCGATCTACTGCGAGGTGTTCTCTTCGTGGCTTCAACGAAACGTCCTCTTGTTCTGACCGTCCTCGATGGATGGGGTTACCGGGCCGAAACAGCCAACAATGCGATCGCGCTGGCGCGCAAACCGAACTACGATAAGCTGCAGCGTGAATTTCCGAACTCGCTGATACAGGCTTCGGATCACTTCGTGGGCCTGCCCGACGGGCAGATGGGAAACAGCGAAGTCGGCCACCTGAACATCGGCGCGGGCCGCATTGTGCAGATGGACATCACGCGCATCGATGCGCTGATTGCTTCGGGGAATTTCCAGAAGGAGCCGTCGATTGTACAGGCCATGCAGAAGGCTCGCGACGGGCGAAAGCAGCTGCACTTATTCGGGCTGGTTTCAGACGGAGGCGTTCACTCGCATCAGGAGCATCTTTATGCTCTCCTTCGTACGGCGCGCGAGAACGGATTGCAGCATGTGTTTGTACATGCGTTCATGGACGGGCGCGACACGGCTCCGGATTCGGGTGCGGGATTCATCGCGAAACTCGAACAGAAGATGCGGGAGTTCGGCATCGGCAAGATCGCGTCGATCAACGGGCGCTACTACGCCATGGATCGCGACCGGCGCTGGGAGCGCGAGCGTAAGGCGTTCGATGCGATGGTGAACGGGAAGGCCGAGGGTGGAGCGTATCCCGATCCAGTTGCGCGATTAAAGGAGAGCTACAACAACGGCGTGACGGACGAGTTTGTGATCCCTTTCGTCGTGGTGGACGGAGCGGGAAAGCCGGTTGCGCAAATTCGCGATGAGGATGTCTGCATTAACTTCAACTTCCGCGCGGATCGTGCGCGGCAGATTACGCGTGTGCTCGCGCGCGAGAGCGGCCTGAACAAAGAAGGCGGGAAGAATCTGGAAGGATGGGAGTCGCTGGACGAGACGATTCCGCGGAGCGAGATTCCCAAGAACCTGCATTACCTTTGCATGACGCAGTACGACAAGCTCTACGCTCTGCCGATGATCATTCTGCCGGAGTCGATGGACAACATTCTGGCGAATATCCTGACGCAGAATCAGCTGCGCAATCTCCGCGTGGCAGAGACAGAAAAGTTCGCGCATGTGACTTACTTCTTCAATGGTGGAATCGAGAAGCCGTTTCCGGGCGAAGATCGTACCCTGATTCCTTCGCTCAAGGTTGCAACCTACGACCTTGCGCCGGAGATGAAAGCGGAAGCGATTGGCGACACGATCGTGAACGCGGTGAACGATACGGCGTTCGATCTTGTGGTTGCGAACTTCGCCAACGCGGACATGGTGGGCCACTCAGGCAAGCTGGAGCCGACGATCAAGGCGATTGAGGCAGTGGACGCCCAACTGGGGCGTATCTACAAAGCGGTGAAGGAGCGGAATGGAAGCTGGCTTATCACCGCGGATCACGGGAATGCAGAGATGATGGTCGATCCGGTAACGGGCGGTCCGCATACCGCTCATACAACGAACCCGGTGCCGCTGTTTTATATCGCGGAAGATGCTAGCCACTACCGGTTGCGGTCGGATGGATCGCTGCGCGACATTTCGCCGACGCTGCTGACGCTGCTTAATCTTGGGCTGCCGAAGGAAATGACGGGTGGTGATTTGCGCGTGCCCATCGCGAAGTAGGAAACGTGAAAGTTGTGCGGAGGGCGAGGCCAACTGGCTTCGCCCTTTGTCTTTTGACGATCAATCGGTGCGAAGTGCGCGCGCTGGATCGACAGTCGCGGCGCGGCGAGAGGGAATGATGCCTGCGGCGCCAGCGACGACCGCGATCACCATTATCGCGAGGGCGTAGACAACGGGATCGGCTGCAGAGACCCCAAACAGCTGGCTACGAATGGCGCGAGCGGAGAGGATAGCGACCGGAATGCTGAGGGCAATCGCCCACACCGCCAATGCAAGTACTTCGCGAAGAATCAGGCTGACCACGCTGTTGCGATTCGCGCCAAGAGCCATGCGAATTCCGATTTCGCGCGTGCGCTGGGCTGTGGAGTAGGCGGAATTCCGTAGAGGCCGATTCCTGCGAGGGCAGTCGCAAGGACACCGAAAGTGGTGGCAAGCAGGGCGATGGTGCGCTCCGCAAGGATGTTGTTATCGATGTCATCCTCGAGTGTGCTGAGGCCATCCACGATCAGCCTGGAGTCTATGTTGGCGATTGCCGACCGAATTTCGTTTTCCGCCGCGAGGGGATTCTGCCAGGTGCGAACGTAGAGCAACTCAGAGGCGAAAGGCGTGGGACTTTCGGGGGTTCGGACTTGATAGTCTTAGACTGATCCCCGTCAGGCTGCGCCAATCTGAGTACAAGCGCCAATTTCGAATTTTCAGAGAACCAGCCAGAGCTCCAGAGCGGCCCGAAACCGAGGCATACGGAGGCGGCGGCGGTTGGATTCGCCATCTGCGGCTTTACGTTCTGGGTCCTGACCGACACGGTAATGAAGATTGTGGGCCGGTCCGCCTTACCGGCGTACGAGATCATTGGATTTCTCGGCGTGTTTGTCTGTGCGTTTCTGGCGTTGTACGCGAAGGTGCGGAACGAGCTTGCAGTGCTGTGGCCTACGCAGCCAAAGCGGCAGCTGGTTCGTTCATGCCTGGATCTGACGAATAACCTGTGCGTGGTTGTGGCGCTACGGCACGTGAGCCTGACGCTGTTCTACATCCTCGTTTTTCTCTCGCCGATGTGCATTACGTTTCTGGCAGCTGTCTTCTTAAGGGAGAAGATCGGGATCCGAAAGGGGCTGGCAATCGCCGCGGGATTCACGGGTGTGGTCATAGCCGTGAATCCATTTGGAACTTCGAGGCAGGGCGACTGGATCGGGTTTGTGTCGTGCATGGTTTGCGTCGTCTGCTTTTCGGTGAACATGGTGTGGTCGCGAGTACTGACCAGGACGGAGACGCCGGAGAGCCTGGTTTTCTTTTCGGGGATGCTGATGACAGTCGCCGGCGGAGTCGCTATGATGTGGCATTTTGTTGCACTGAACTGGATGGTGCTTGGGGGGCTGGCGGCGATGGGCGGACTGTGTTCGGCGGGCGCGATCTGCTTCTTTGTAGCCGTGAAGCATACCTCTGCTTCAACTGTTTCGCAGTACCACTACACCCAACTGGTGACCGGAGCGCTGGTAACGTTTCTGGTGTGGCGCGAATTGCCGACGGTGTGGATGGTGATGGGGGGAATGCTGATTGTTGCCGCGGGGTTGTATATTGCGGTGCTGACGAAGCGCGCAGTCTAGCCGGAAAGGCCTCCACGATGGGGACCTAGAGTGGTCGCGTTTGTCTCTATCTTGAGCGCAGGGACTTGATCGCGTTTGGTAGGCGCTCGGCAGCACCAGGAAAGCGCTCTTCAAACAGGCGCGCTCGCTCGGCGGCGATTCCGCCAATGTAGGACGGGACGGGGGTCGCCGTCAGAACAAGAATGAACGCAGTGACCGAGAAAAGAACTCCAGCAACGGCGGCAGAGACCAGCATGTGGTAGGCGTCAGCGACATCGAGGCCGAGGACGTTGAAAGCGACATGCTCAAGTGGCTTGACGTGGCGAAGAGCAGCCAGAGCGAAGAGGGAGAAAAAGACTGAGAGCGATGTCAGCACTACGAGAGCAACATCGAGGCCGCGATGGAATCTCTGGCGGGAACTGCAACGGGTGCAATCAGTGAAATGCTGCTCGTAGTCTCTTCGCATCTCTGGTGAGATTCCTGAGATGTCATACCGCCAGCTTGCGAGGATCGCGCCCACGACACGGTCGGTACAATGGATTTTCGCCATATGGATGACTCACCTTGTGATCTGCCCTAACCCAGTACGCCAACTGCTTTGAAACTAGAGGGTTAAAGCTTCTGTCCCTTTGGATGCCCCGCTATTTACGGGTGATGCAAAATCTCATCCAAGTACATGAATTATCAACACTTCGGCGTCAAAGAGTTCTTAGCTGACGCCAATCTGGCAGGACAATCCTGACATTGATTGTAACCGACTTTTGTCAAAAGCAAATAGTTGCCAGTGGTTCATGTTGCTGCGCAAGCAACAGGCGGTTGGCCAGAAGGCTGGCTCGACCATTCAGGGCACGCTCGGCAGTGATCCGGGCAAGCTCTGGCAGGTTATTGCTCTCAGAGAGGTGCCCAAGGACGACATAGGTGGCCTGGCCGTCGTATTCGGTCTCGAGATAGGTGGAGCAGGCATCGTTGGAGAGGTGGCCGACGCGAGAGAGCACTCGCTGCTTAACCGACCATGGATAAGGCCCGTCGCGAAGCATTTCCAGGTCGTGGTTGGACTCGATGTATAGGAGGTCGACGGACTTCAGCTGCGCTTTGACGTTCGGTGGAATGTAGCCAAGGTCGGTGGCGAAGGCCATGCGGACGCCCTCGGCCTGAAAGACAAAGCCGACAGGATCGGCGGCGTCGTGAGGAATGGTGAAAGGGCTGACGGAGATGTCGCCGATCTGGATAGGCTTGCCGGCTTCAAAATACTGGATAGAAGGAAGGGCGGTCGGATCCTTCTCGACTGCTGGCTTTCGCTTCTTAGGTGCGGGATCGGACGACGCGGGGTCGGTGGCGATTGCAGCAAGATTATCGATGACCGTTTCGGATTCTTCTGGGTCGCAGTCTTCGGCGTTGGGCGCATCGGCTTCGGCCATGCGGGCGGCCGCCTGCTGACGGCACTGCTCGACCCACTGGGCGTAAGTCATCTGCTTGCGGGGTGAGAGCCAGCGAACCCAGGCACGATGGGTGGCTTGCGTGAAGTAAACGGGTATTCCGAGTTTGCGGGCGGTGACGGCTAGTCCGGAGACGTGGTCAGAGTGCTCGTGGGTGATGATGATGGCATCGAGGGTGGCGGCATCCTCGTCGGCAGCCTTCATACGCTTGAAGAGTTCGCGGCAGCTCAGGCCGGCGTCAACGAGGATCCGAGTTTTGCCGCCAGTGATAACAGTGCTGTTGCCTTTGGATCCCGAGGCGAGCACTGTGAACCGGACCATCTACTGAGCATACCGCCGGCAGCTGTGCATATCGAGGGTATGGGTTAACGCGGAAGGAACCGGGTCGCTTGATAACGGTTCGTCATCGCGGAGGGAACTCCATATCCGTTCTGGGAATCTCGCACATGATTCCGATGGTGTTGGATTCGGAATCGTGGAGAAAGACCATCCAGAGGTCGTGGTCCGGCATTTTGGCGATGAGGTGGGGTTGGTCAATAAACTTGACGCCGCGATCTTTAAGCGCGGTGTAAGTGGCTTGAATGTCGCCGACTTGAAAGTACAAGATGGTTCCGCCGCGGGGACCGAGTTTGTCGGCCACGGAGAGCATCAGCCGGATGTCGCCACACTTGAAGAAGGCAAGATTGCCGGCGTCGAAGAGGAACTTCATGCCGAGGGTGTTCTGGTAGAAGTCGCGTGCCCGAGGCAGGTCTTCGACGGTAAGCGCGATCTGGCTGATTTTCTCGAGGTTGATGGAAGGGGCGGCGTCGGGGTGGGACATGGGTAGCAACCTCGCGATCAAAGATAACAGGCGGGGAGGCGGAGGCTGTCGGTCCCGCAGACAATGTGCGGCCGGCAGATGCGGATTTGAGGGACCAGATCAGGCGATAGGATAAAGGTCAACCTCTGTCAGGGCTGGGTGGAATGCGCAAGCAGGTGCTGATTTTTGGATTGGTTGGCGGGGTACTGATCACTCTGCTGCAGTGGACCGAATTCCACTTCATTGTGCTCGAACACTCGATTGCCATCTACGGCGTCCTGATTGCGATTCTCTTCGCGGGAACGGGGATCTGGCTGGGAACTCGGCTGTTCGCTCCGCGGGAACGAATCGTGGAAGTCGCCGTTCCAGCCGCTGCGAACATGCCTGAACCCATCGCTGACGAGGCTGTGCGTGAGCGACTGGGCATTACACCGCGCGAACTGGAAGTGCTGCAGCTGGTGGCGCGCGGTCTAAGCAATCGCGAGATTGGCGAGACGCTGTTTGTAAGCGAGAACACGGTCAAGACTCATTGCAGCAGGGCGTTCGATAAACTTGGCGCGCGCCGCCGAACGGAAGCCGTGAAACGCAGCAAAGAATTGGGATTGATTGGGTAAGGCATCGTTCTTTCATATGATTTCCGACGGTTTAGCGCAAAATCATACGAAAGAGTGACGCGCGTCAACGGCGAGTTGAGGCAGGCTGAGGGCGTCTGTGGTTGATTTCAGGTGCTGCGGACTAGGGGCGCAGAAATGATGAACGCGGTCTGGAAATACGGATTGTTTAGCGGGCTGGTTCTGGCGGTGTTGCTGGCTTTGACGGTGCCGTTTGAGCATCACGCGAGCGCGCGGTTCGGAATGGTGGTGGGGTACACCATCATGGTCCTGAGTTTTCTGATCGTCTTTGTAGGGGTGAAGCACTACCGGGATGTGGAGGGCGGAGGAGCGATCGGATTCGGGCGGGCGTTTGGTGCGGGCGTTCTGATGATGCTGATCTCCTGTGGCTGCTACGTGGCGATGTGGGAGGTCCTGGTTGCGACAGTGGAAAAGAACTTCGCACACGACTACACCGCCGGCATGGTGAAACGGGCTCAGAACTCGGGTCTGCAGGGAGCAGCTCTCGACGCAAGGATTGCGGAGATTCGCAAGTTCGAGGTGGCATACGCCAATCCGATTTACAGGATGGGGATGACGTTGCTGGAACCGCTGCCGGTAGGGATTGTGATGGCACTGGTGACGGCGGGCATACTGCGGCGGAAGCCGGATGGGGAAGTGTCCAGTGCGGCAAGCCCTGAGCCGTTGTGACGTTGAGAACGTGAGCTTAGGATCTATACACATCTGATCAGAGGAGATTGCATGGCAGCAGTGACGGGAGTGGGCGGAGTGTTCTTGCGCGCAAATGATTCGAAGGCGCTCTATGCCTGGTATGAAAAGCATCTGGGTCTGGTGAAGGGCCAGGGATCATTCTCGTTTCCTGCTCCGAAGCAGCGAGATGAGGTGCTCTTCTGCCTATTCAAGCAAGAAGATCAATACTTCCCTCAGGCACAGAAGGCAATGCTCAACCTGATTGTGGATGACCTTGATGGGCTTCTGGACCGGTTGATCAGCGAGGGCGTCTCGGTCGACGAGAAGCGTGAGACCTACGACTTCGGGAAGTTCGGCTGGGTCACGGACCCGGAAGGAAATCGCGTGGAACTCTGGCAGCCACTGGGCGAATGATTGGGTCTGAAGGTGATTCAGCGGCTGAGGCGAATCGCCAGTTGAATCACTCGCGGGTCAGTGGTGGTACTGGTGATGCTGCTGAACGCCGCGGAACCGAAGGTGCCATTTGGCTGTGCGAACGCGGGTGTGTTGGTCACATTGAACAGTTCGGCGCGAAATTCCATACCGGTCTCGTGAAAGAGAGTTGTGTGCTTTACGAGAGCGAGGTCGAGATCGCGATAGGCTGGGCCTCTCACGGGATTGCGCGATGCGGAGCCGATCGTGAACTGCGGGGCTGTGGCAAAGGCAGCCGTGTTGAAGAAGTGTGCAGGGTTGCGATCGCCGCGCGAGAGCGATGGCTTGCCGAGAAGGTTGGGGCGCTGGAGGGAGAAGCCGGCGAAGGAGTTGTTGTTTGTTGCCTGCGTAACGGTCACAGGCATGCCTGACTGAAGGGACATGATGGCGTTGAGCTGCCATCCGCCAAGAATCGCATCGCCAATGCCGCGGGATGCGAAGCGGTGTCCGCGGCCAGCGGGAAGTTCGTATGTGCCGCTGAACGAGGTCACGTTAGGCATGTCCCCGCTGGAGGAATCGCGTTCAAGCCCAGGGCGATAAGTGTCGGCCGCGACAAGGCTGCTGGAATTCGGCGAGGACAGGACAGTCGTCGAGAAGACGGACGACGCATCGTCGATGAGCTTTGAGTGGGTGTAGGCGAAGAGGAGCGAGACTCCGTGTGAGAGGCGCTGTTCGACCTTGGCCTCGAGCGCGTTGTAGTTTGTCTGGCCGCTGTTGCGGCGGTAGGAAGCGACGTTGAGAAAGCGCGGGTATGGCTTGAGCAACTGAGCCTGCGAAATGTTTTTGCCGCCTAGAGAGCTCGATGACGGGATCTGGCCGTAATAGGGACTGGGAACGGTCTGCAAGAGTGACGCACCCTGGGAAAGCTGGTCGGCGGTGAGCTGGTTGAGGTTTGAATCGGGGATTCCGACGTGAACAATATGCGATCCGACGTAGGCAACTTCCGCGGAGAGATTGTTGGTGATGGCGCGCTGGATGGCGAGGTTCCATTGCTGGGAGTAGCCGGAGCCCGCCTGGCGATCGGCGGTGTAGACACTCTGTCCGAGACCGGCGTCGGGAGTGATCGGAATGGGCGCGACGGACGGGCCTTGGGAGAGGACAAAGGCGGGGCGGAGGTTGTCCTGCGTCTTCTGCTGAACGTTCTGGATGTATGGGAATTGCGGAGTTGTGAAGGGCGTGGTGATTCCGGACTGATCGATGAAGACGATGCCGAAACCGGATCGGACAACGGTCCTCGGCGTCAGCAAATACGCAAGGCCGATGCGGGGCGCGACGTTGTCATAGTGAAGCTTGCGAGCGCTACGGGAGAAGCCGTTCTGGCCAAGGTAGTCAAGTTGCTGGGTTCCGAGATTAAAGACGGCGCCCTGATCGTTCTTTTCCGTTGACGGGAAGTGAAGCGAGTAACGGGCGCCGATGTTGAGTGTGAGGCTGCCGGTGAGTCTCCAATCGTCCTGTGCGAAGAACTCGAAGATGTGGTCGCGCGGCTTGATCTTGCTTTGCTGAAGATCGATCTGGAACGTATCGACCTGGCCGAGGAGGAAGCTGGCGATGACGTTACCGCTGTTGGTCACGCCCTGCTGATCGGTGCCGGTGGTGGTAAACGCGAATGAGCCCGTTGGATTCGGCGGGGCTACGGCGTTGAGCTGGTACCAGCGGAGGTCGAGGCCGAATTTAAGCTGATGCGAACCGCGCGTGTAGGCGATATTGTCGACGGTCTGCCAGACTGCGGTCTGGTATTGCGAAAAGGTGCTGGGTGAAGGCCCGAGCTGCTGGAATCCGGTAAAGGTGAAAAGCGGGAGAGCATTGTTGAATGCGGCGTTGGTAGGGATGCCCGGGATGCCGAGGGAGGCGGAGGGAGTATCGCTCAATGTTGCTCCCTTAATTGTGTTGCCACGTCGTGTGTAGCCGATGCGGAGATCCGCCAGGAGATGAGGCGAGAAGACGTGGGTTTCGTTGGCCACCGCCTGCTGACCAAGCACATTGGAGAGTCCGGAGACGCCACCGGTGCCGATGACTGCGCCGATGATCGCGCCGCTTCCTTCGGGCAGCGGCGTGGCAGGCTGCTCGACCTCGTTGTAGTAGGAGTAACGGCCGAAGGCGATGTCGTGCTTGCCCATCGATCCATCGACGCGGAAGTCAAACTGGTTCTGGTGGTCGGCATCGTTGGCGGTTCGCGTGTAGTTGTTGGCCTTCGCGCCGAGATTGGTGGGAGCGGGAAAGCGAGCGAGCAGAGCCTGGGCTGCGGGATCGAAGGGAATGTTGATAGTGTCGTTGGGGAATTCGTTGCGGACAGTCACACCATCAACGACGGTGGTGGATGTTGGGTCGTAGATATGCGACACGCCGGTGAAGATTCCCTGGCGTTCTTCCATTGTGGGGATCGTGGAGATTCGGGTCACACCGATAAGTTGCTTTATTCCCTGATATGCGCCGAAGAAAAAGAGATGATTGGGAACGAGCGGTCCGCCAATGGTTCCGCCATAGAGATTGCGTCGGTACTCGGGCTTGCGTGCTCCAGGGGTGGCGAAGAAATTTCTGGCATTCAGGTGTTCGTTGCGGAAGAACTCGAACAGCGTTCCGTGAAACGCATTTGATCCTGAGCGGGTGGCGACGTTGACGACACCGCCATTGAATCGGCCAAACTCGGCGGGAACGTTATTTGCTTCGATGGTGAAGGCCTGAATGTCATCGATGATAGGGAAGTAGGCGACCTGGCCGGGCTCGGGCTGCAGGACGGAGATGCCGTCGAAGAGGTACTCGTTCGTGCGGGGACGTCCGCCGTTGATGCGGGGAAGGACCGTTCCAGGTGGCAACTCGACGCCGGGAGCGAGCGTTGCAAGCTGAACGAAATTGCGGGCGTTCAGCGGCATGGCTATGACGGTGGATCCGGCGATGTTGGTCTGGACGTTGCTGGTTGCGGATTGCAGCAGGGCGGCGTCCCCGGAGACCTGGATAGTCTGCTGGTTGCCACTCACGCACAAGGTGAGGTCAACGTTGACGGTCTGCCCGACGATTGCGCGCACTCCACTTCGGGCCAGGTGTGCGAAACCCTGCGCAGTGACATCGAGCTGGTACACACCTGGCGTGAGGTTCGTGAACGAATAGTCGCCCGATCTCGAGCTGACGGTCGAAATGCGAGTGTTCGTTGCGCTCTTTGTCAGTTCAACGGTGGCGTTTGAAACAGCTGAGCCCTCAGGATCGAGGACTCTGCCACGTAGGTCTGCCGCGATCTGTGCGGTGGCAGAGAGAGTGGAGAATGATGCCAAGACAAGGACAGCCAGCAGGCGCCAAAACATCAATTCATTCTCCAGGGCAGACAGAATCAGCGGTTCTCCCGCCGATTCTGGTGAAGCGAAGTAAGAGGCAGGGAGGGGGAGGGCCATACCGGAGTGTGTCCCGGCAATATCGAATTTATATGTATCGATTCGTCGAGTCAACGAATCTGCGAGGAACTACCCGTTTTCGTCAACCAATCGCTCGATCATCACATCGGTCGATTTGATAAGGGCCGCGGCCGCATCACCCTTCTTCAGGTTCAGTTCCCTGGCAGCAGCGGCAGTGATGATGGCTGTGACCTGAGCGTCGCCGATTGTCAGAATGACTTCGGCAAGCAGGCCTTCAATTCTGATACTGACCACCTTGCCGGCGAGCTGGTTGCGACCGCTGACGCGCCGGTAGCGGGCTCGCGATTCGATCTCAGGGCGCTTTCCGTCTTCTTCGAGAAATGGCTTCAGGCTTGCGGCGGTCAGGCGGTGATGTCCGCCGGGAGTGCGGACGGTTTTCAGTTTGCCGCTAAGAATCCAGTTCTTGATGGCTGGATAGCTGATGCCGAGCATGCGCGATGCTTCGCGAGGTGTAAGGAGCTGACGCGGTGTGCTCATGCCTATCTTGTAGCACCTTTGCCTTGCTGAAAATCTCGAAAGTGAAGGCGATTCTATGCGAGTTGAATCGTGCGCGGCTACAATGACCGCATGAAACGGTTTCGATTCGGAATTCTATTGTGGACGGCTGCGACCGTTTTAGGATTCGGCTTGGCTGCGGGCCTCAGTGCGCAGGAGACGGATCACCATGCGAAGTCTGCTGTTCCTTCGACTGAGTTAACAATTACTGGAGCCGAAGGGAATGTGCTTGTGCTGACACCGGACGTGTTTGCGGCTCTCCCTCATAAAGAAGTGTCGGTTTTCAATGCACATTCGAAGGCAAACGAGAAGTACAGCGGCGTGCCACTGATTGAGCTGCTGGCCAAGGTGGGAGTGCCGCAAGGTGAGCAGATGAAAGGCAAGGCGTTTCTGACCGGTGTGGTCGCAGAGGGAACCGATCACTACGATGTGCTGTTTGCGCTGGGCGAGATCGATCCTTCCGTTCACACAGGAGAGGTACTGGTTTCCGATTCAGCGAACGGCCAGAAACTGGGCAAAGATGGAGTGTTCAAGATGGTGTCCACTGAAGAGAAGCGGCCGGCGCGTTGGGTGCGAAATCTTAGTTCCCTTAAGGTCGTTGCGGTAGCCCCCTAGCTACACTCCGAGCATGACATGAGATGCCTTGACGACCACGGCCACCGCATCGCCTTGCTTCAAGGCGAGAGCTCGCACGCTCTCGCGGGTGATTGAGGCAGTCAGCATTGTGCCGCCTGGCAGCCGGACGCCAATCTCGCTGTTTACCGCGCCGTCATTGAGCTCTGCAATCTTGCCTGAGAGGACATTGCGGGCACTCAGCCGGGCGCTTTCGAGGCCCTTTCCTACCATTACATCGGATGACTTGATGATGGCAAAAGCATCAGAGCCGCGCTGCAACCCGAGAGTGTCCACACTTGCATTGGTGATGACGGCTACGATGCTCTCACTGCCGCGAAGCGACAATACGACTTCAGCGTTGACGGCACCTTTCCTGATTGCCATGACAGTGCCGGGCAGGACGTTGCGAGCGCTGATTCTCATGCATGCGACCTCGATATGGACCTAAGGAATTGACCTGAAGAGCCCTGCATTTGCAGAAGCTCTTCATCGGTTGATTCTATATCGGGTCTTAGAAATCCCAGCGAGAGCCGTCATTCGATCCGCAGGGCCTTCACAGGGTCAATGGAAGCTGCGCGCTGTGCGGGAATGATTCCGGCAATGGCCGCCGCTACGATGAGAACTCCGATCGCGATCGACATTACAGGTATGTTCACGCTGGTGATCTCGTAGAGCTGCGACTTCACGTATCGAACGCAGAAAATTGCTATCGGGACACCAATCGCCAGGCCGATGGTTGTCTGCAGCATGGCGCCGCGCATTACGGAGGCTATGACGCGGCTGCGAGCGGCTCCGAGTGCCATGCGGATGCCGATCTCGGGCGTGCGGCGAACAACGGTGTAAGCAGTGACGCCGTAGAGACCAATGGCAGCAAGCAGAAGCGCGAGCAGGCCGAAGAGAGAAGTGAGGCGGGCAATAAGGCGTTCTTCGATGAAGCGATCGTCGATCTGTTGCTGGAATGTCTGAAACTTCACGATGGTGAGGTTGGGGTTGATTCTGGCGAGCGTGTCACCGACCAGCTTTTCCAAACCGGGCATTGGCCGGCTGGTTTGAATGACCAGGGCTCCGGCAAACATGGAAAGATCTTTGTCGATGGTGTCGTCGGGATCGACGCCGTTGCCCGCGCGTTGCGTAAGGGGTAGAAAGTACATCGCGTGATCCTTCCAATAGACGCTGGTGTATGTGGTGTCTTCGACGACTCCAACAATTTCATGAGCAGCATCTCGGCCGCCGGGTCCCGGTCCGGAAAATCCAAAGCGGTGACCGATCGGATTGCGTTTGCCGAAGAACTGCTTGACGAATTCCTGGTTCACCACGGCGACCGGCGGGGCATTCATGGTGTCCTGGCGCGTGAAGCCGCGGCCCATAACGACACGAGTTCCAACAGAGTCGAAATACTCGGATGTGCCTTTCACCCACGATGCGCCCTTATTCAGATCGGGGTCACCTTGAACTTTGACGCCGGAACCCCAGTTGTTCGATTCCATTGGCGTGTAGGTGGAGAGTCCGACTTTGACGACGCCGGGGATGGCGTGGAAGCGATCGATGATCGTCTGATAGAGAGGCTCGACTTCCGTGTTCTTGTAGCCCGCCGCTTGCGGATTGATGTGGGCGATATAGCGGTTTGTGGCGTCGAGCCTCATATCGACGTTCTGAGCTTTGTTGAGACTCTGCGCGAAGAGTCCTGCAGCAACCAGAAGCACCAGGGAGAGTGCGGCCTGAAGGACTACAAGGGAACGCTGAAGGATAGAGGCTCCCTGCGCGGTGGTGCGTGAGTTAGAGCGAAGAGATTCAACGGGCTGAGTGCGCGCCGCCATCAGCGCCGGCGCAAGGCCGAACAGCACACCAGTCACGAGCGAGAGGACGAATGCGAAACCGATGACGAGCGGTGAAGGCGAAGCGTTCACGGGCATATTCTGCTGATTGGGAAATGCAAGGGCGAGCAGAGCGTGCGCGCCGAGGTATGAGACCGCTAACCCGAGAAGGCCGCCGATTCCGGAGAGGAGAATGCTCTCGGTGAGAAGCTGGCGCACGATGCGGCTGCGCTGCGCACCGAGGGCTGAGCGAATCGAAAGCTCGGCACGACGGCTCATGCCCCGAACAAGGAGCAGGTTTGCAATGTTCGCACAGGCAACGAGAAGGACCATCGCAGCAATCCATTGAAGGAGCTTGAGGTGATCTTTGTAGCCGTCCTGCATGTTCTGGATTCCGCCACCGCCGGGAGTGAGCACGACGTGAGTGCGAGGGAGATGCTGCTTGGCGCGCTGATCCGTGAAAGTCTTGAGCGGAGCGAACTGCTGCTTGAGGAGAGTGCTGGCCTTTGCCTGAAGTGTGGGAATGGAAGTGCCGGGCTTGACGCGTCCGATGATGTAAGCCCACTGCGTGTCGGGGTCGTTGAAGTAGGGTGCTCCGCTGACGAAGTCCATGGTGTTCATGGGAAGGAAATACTTCGGCGGATTGGTGTCGATGCGATCGCCGAAGAAGCCTTTGGGTGCCACGCCGATGATGGTGGCGGGCTTGGTATTGATGTAAAACGCGCTGCCAACAACGCCGGGATCGCCTGAGAAATCCTGCATCCAGGTGTCGTAGCTCATGACGGCGGTGACCGGCGCACCCTTCTGATCATCGGTGTCAGTGAGAAGGCGGCCCGCAGCGGGCGAGAGACCGAAGACGCGGAAGTAGTTCCCGGAGACGAAAGTGGCCATGACAGATTTGGCGATTGTTTGATCGCCGGCCCGGCGGACTGTGAGCGGGCGCCAGGCGTAGCCGGACTCCATTGCAGCCAACTCTTCGAACTCCGGCAGGTTCTTCTTGAACATGTAATAGGTATCGGTAGCAAAGAGCGAGTAGTCGCCTTCGTCGTTCCACCCGCCGTTGACGCAGCAGTCATCCTTGTCGCCTATACGGATAAGGGTCTTGGGGTCCGTGACCGGCAGGTTGTGAAGCAGGATGGCGTTGACCAGCGTGAAGATTGCCGCGTTGGCGCCGATGCCCAGAGCAAGGGTGAGCAGCACCGTAGCGGTGAAGCCCGGCGTCTTGCGCAACTGGCGGAATGCGTAGCCCAAATCCTGCAGTAAAACTCTCATCGGTCGACCTCCACACGTCGGCTTGCAAAGGAGAAGCAATCAGCGGGCCGCAACCAAGCGATATTATTGACCCGGAATGAGTAACTTAGAGTTGGGGATCTGTTGCCGCCCGTCCATAACTGAGAATAGGTGTCCGAAGTCGGACGGCCAAGAGAGAAACGAACGGGCGGGTGTGCGATTTCGGGCACCCATACCCGGAACCAATCAGAACCTGGTTTCGATCGTCGACGTCTCCGAACGCATCCTGGAAGGGAATACGCTTTCGAGGAACTCATCACTCCAGTATCCGGACATGCCACCATTCCCGATGCTTAGGGTTACTGTTGCCCGGACTTTGTAAGGACGATTCAGTTGGAACTCTGGAAGCCGCGCCCGGATATCGGATTGCCTCAGGAAGATTCGAAGGTTCGACTTTTGATCAAGGTAGTAACCGTCTGAGTGCAGAAGAACCGGCTGGTCGCGGACGCCCAGGATTTCGAACGTAAGCGCGTATCCATGCGGATAGCCAGGAGTGAAATCGGGCAGAATATCGAAGTCACGCCCGTTTCCGTTGCGCTGAATCTGGAAGCCGCGAAGGTGTGGCGGCCCAGCGGAATACTTTCGCATCTCACTCTCGATTGCCATGCGGTCTGCCGATATTCCTTGCGCCACTAGCTTCCTGCATTGCTCTATTGAAATTCCCCAACTTGAAGACAACAGCGATCTCCGCCTTCGAACTCGATCGCATAGCGAAGCATCCCTGAACTGCGCGGCCGCGTTCTGGAAACACTCGGACTGGACGTAGTAGGAGCGGTAGCCGTCAGGATTGAAGGCCAGACCGGTTTGATACTCGCTGGGCTTGATGCTCTCGCAGTGCTGAGTTGCAGCTGTCCTCCGCTGGGCATAATCGCTGGCGCGAACGCTCTCCACGAGGCAGCAGCCCGCGAGAAACCAAGCGAGAGATCGAAGCACCCTGGAGTTCATTGGCTACACGTTGACGTATATGTACCATACTGTCGCCCCGGGCGAGGTCGAAAGTTGTGAGTTGTTTAGGGCGAGGATGACAGTAGCTGCCTGTCATGTGCGGTTCGTGGCCCTCTCGGATGCTATCCTCACACCGGGATGCACGGTCTGCCGCTTCTCCAGGTTGTCGCCGTCGGAATGCTGATTCTGGCCAACGCCTTTTTTGTGGCCGCAGAATTCGCATTGGTGAGCACTCGCGACACGCGGATCGAGCAACTGCTTGCCAATAAGGTTCCCGGCGCCAGGGCGGTCCGCCGCCTACAGCACGACATCGAGTACTTCCTTCCAGCCGTTCAACTTGGCGTGACACTGTGCTCTCTGGCAATTGGCTGGATTGGCGAGCCGATGGCGGCGGAAGCGGTGCTGGGCTGGATCAACCTGCTGCCGCACCCGGTTGCGTACGCACAGATCTATGCGCATGTCACCGCAGCTACGGCAGTCGCCGTTGGCTTTTGCATCATTACTTATTTCCACGTAACGATCGGCGAACTTGTCCCGAAATCGCTGGCTTTGCGTCGTGCTGAAGCACTGGCAGTGGCCGTTGCGCCAGCAATGCTAATTTTCATGAACATGGCGCGTCCCGCATTGCGTCTGCTCAAAGGTTCAGCTGCCGTGCTGCTTCGCGGCTTTGACATTCCGATGTCAGAGCGAGCCGCGGTTCACTCGCCTGAGGAGTTGAAGCTAATCACCACTGCGGCGCGGAGGCTCGGCCTCTTTCCCCGTTTTCAGGAGATGATCATCCACCGCGCGATTGAGTTGGATGATGTGTCGGTTCGAGAGATTATGACTCCGCGCCAGCGCATTTTTTCGCTGCCTTCAAATATGCCAATCGAAGCGGCCAGTGCGCAGGTCATCGAGCACATGAACTCACGGGTACCCGTGTATGACGAGACTCGCGGCCCGGAGCACATCATCGGCATCATCTATTCGAAAGATCTCTCGCGCCTGATGTTTTTCCGACGCAAGGGGCAGCAGCGTCAGACTACATCCGCGAACGCGCAGACCGCACCCAACGAACCTGGGATTGAAAGCGCCGGAGTTGCAGCGCCGCGTCCCGGGGGGCCTCAGATGGGCTTGCCTATCATGGAGCTTCGTCTGCGTCAGGTGATGCGCGACGTGCTGGTGGTGCCGGAGACGAAATCGGTGCTCGCGGTGCTTCGCGAGTTCCAGAAGCGCAGACGTCAGATGGCCATCGTTGTCGACGAGTATGGCTCGACGGTAGGGCTCGTTACGGCAGAGGACGCCATTGAGCAACTGACGGGGGAACTGGAAGACGAATTTGACGATCCTGCGCGCCCCGTTCTTGCCAATGCGAAAGGCACGCTCGTACTGGAAGGCAGCGCGAACTTACGGGACCTCGAAACGCAGATGCAGTGGAGCCTGCCGCGAGATGGCGGGGTGGAGACGTTGGCTGGTTTCATGCTTACGCGTTTAGGACATATACCGCGAAGCGGGGAGTCCATCGAATACGATAACCGGCGGCTAACCGTGGTCGAAATGGAAGGACGGCGGATCGCAAAAATCCAGGTCGAACCTACCGAACCACAGACGGCGATTGCGCAAACGCCGGCTCAGTGATCCCACCAGAGTTGGTTTTTGACAAATCAATCCGCTGAGCGTGACTATTTACGCGCGAACGGGAGAAAACAAGAAGCGGCCTGACGGGGCGGAGACAACCTTGATGTTGCCCACGATGACATGCTGGGAACTGGTTAACAGGATTCACTCGGCGCTTGGCGAGCGCCATAAAGATGCCATGTACGAAGGCATCATTACGGGCTCTGACGACGACACTGTGACTGGGATTCTGGTTGCCAATGAGCCGTCAGTCGACGCGATTCGCCTTGCCATCTCGAGCGGGAAGAACTGCATTCTGTGCAGGGAGCATCCCTTCTATCTTTTTGGCGAGTACCTTTCCGTCGGTCTGGCCGATGCGCTCGCGGATGATCCTGTACTCAATGCGAAGCGGAAGCTGATCGAAGACAATCATCTGCTCATTATTCGACTGGCCAGCCTATGGGATACAGCCAGGCCCAAAATGTTTTCAGGTGCGCTGGCCCGTGAACTCGGTTGGCAACCGGAAAATGAGATGTCCGGTGATCAATCGACCACCGTCTATTGCAATATTGCCGAGACAACGCTTTCGGATCTGGCAACTGCGGCTTCCGATCATTTGAAAGCGAAGACTCTGCGAATGGTGGGCGATCCCAATCTGCCAATTCGCCGCGTGGCTGTGCTCCATGGCTTTTCGTATCCCACGCTCATTTTGAGCCATGCATTACAGGACGCAAGGGTCGATTGCATCGTTACGGGAGGAACGCCAGAGGTTGACCATAGCACGACCTACATACGGGATGCGATCACAGCCGGTCGAAAATTAGGCCTCGTTCAGATTGGTTACGAGAAGTCCGACTATCCTGGCGCCGTGGAGTTGACGAAGTGGCTGAAGAGCATCCTGCCGGGAATGCCGATTGATGTGCAGCAGCCTCCCAGTGAGCTGTGCTGGTTCGCATAACGTTCGGCGAGAGGGAGAAATAAAGGATGTTGATTTCTCGAAGGAGATTCGGCCAGGGAGTTGGCGCAGCGTGGTTTCTGAATGGCCGAGCCGGCCGCGCATACGGCATTTCGCAAGGGCGCCTTGCCGCCGAGCAAGTGGTACAGAGGATATCCGACAGGATGGCCGCTGATGGAATTCCCTGGAAGCCGCCATTTCCGTGGAAGCCGACCGATGGATTCAAATATGGCGATCCTCGGACCACAGTGACGGGCGTTGTTTTCACGTTTCAGGCTTCCTTCGAAGTCCTAAAAAAGGCCGTCCAGGCAAGGAAAAATTTCGTGATCACGCACGAGAGGATGTTCTGGGACCACCTCGACGATGTGGGAACGATAAAGCACGACAATCCTTTCGAAGTTGACGGATCACTCGAGAGGGATCCCGTTTTCGTGGCCAAGAGGCGGTATTGCGAAGAGAACGGCTTAGTCGTGTGGCGATTCCATGATCATCAACACATGCTGAAGCCCGATCCTATTTTGACGGGGTTGACTGCGAAACTCGGCTGGCAAGGATACACAGTTCCCGTGCAGGGCCAGATGGTAGGCACTGCCTACGTCATTCCCGAAACTCCGCTCAAGGATGTTGCTCGCCATGTTGCGCAATCACTGGGTTCACGGAATGTACGTGTGATCGGAGACCCGAACTTGCCAGTGAGGCGAGTCGGGCTAGGCGCGCACAAGCTCATAGAAATACTAAAGCCGCTGCAAACCTGTGACGTCGTTTTGATGAGCGAACCCCAGGATTGCGACGCGTTTCCCTATATGCGCGACGGGATCAGCCTGGGATTACCGCATCCGAAGGGGTTGATTGCGATCACCCACGAAAGATTTGAGGAATGTGGAGAGGAGATCGCACCGGCGTGGCTCAGGCCTCTGGTTCCAGAAATCCCGGTTGAGTTTATTTCGGCCGGCGATCCGTACTGGATCCTTCCTGAGAAGGTTAGTTAGAGCCAGCCGTGCTGCAATCACGGGATTGCGAAATTTCATTGAGCCGGGCGTATTCTTATCCCGTCCAAGAATCAGGTACGGAGGCTGATGCATGAAACTGGTCACACCTGTCGCTCTCGCCCTGGCCTTCACCGCGCCACTGGCGCTTGCGAAGGATAAGAATAAAAACAAAAAGGATGTTCCGGCGTTGTTCAACTCTGCCAGCTATGTCTACGTGCAGGCTGAAGACGGCGACATTATGAACCCCAGGCTGTTCCCGGAAGACCGCGAGGCAATTGCTGATGTGCAGGATGAGCTCAAGGACTGGAAGAGGTATGCAGTAGCGCTTAACCAATCCGATGCCGAACTGGTGATGGTGGTCCGGAAGGGGCGCATGGCAGGAGCACAAGTGGGAGGGGGAGTGGGCACTGGACGCGTTCCGGATCTCGGGGGTTCTTATCCCAGGAATCCTGCAGACCCCAACAATCGAGGCGGCGTATCGACTGAAGTCGGAGGACGAGTCGAAGCTGGCCCACCGGACGATACTCTGCGGGTGTACTCCGTGAGGCCTGACGGATCGCGCGGCGCGTTGCTCTGGACTGGCGAGATGCAGGATGGACTGAATGCTCCCCAGGTGCTCCTGGTCAAGCGATTGAAACAGGAAGTAGAGCGCGCCTATCCGCCGCAAACTGCGAGCCAGCCTGTACAGAAACCCTAGTCAACCTGGTCGATGCGTTCGGGGTCTTTGCCGAGGATCTGGTGGATGCGGTCGGTGAAGGCTTCATCGGTGGAGATGAATCGCATTCGAATGCCAATGGAGGGCATTGACTCAACCACGCTGGCCAGAGCACTGTATTCGGCGCGGCCCATCCGGAACCGCAGCCGCACGTAGGTGCCGGGGGGCAGGTTGACCGAGACCCTGAGGGAGATGAAACACCCAGTTTCGCTTACGTTGCGGATTTCGCCGCGAAAGAGCTGGCTGGGGTCGATGGAGATGCATTCCGCAAATCCCGCGCAGCAGATTCTGACGCTGCGGCGGCTATCTGCGTCGGCCGGGCTTCTCGTCTTGTAGTCCTGTGAATCGAGCATCCGTCCGCTGCCTGAAACATCCCTCTGATTGAATCGGCGGCAGCGGCATTTTGCTTGAATGGCGGGCAGCGTCAAAAGTGACTGAACTCCGGTAGCCGATTCTCGTGACCCAAATCTGGCGGGTCAAAGGCTTCGAAGCAACTACCTTTTCGCGAACCAGGCTTTGGCCAGCCACTCTTTCATGGTGTTCGCATCCACAAGACCGGCCTGCTGAAAGTTCAGAGTGCCGTCTGCAAATACTGCGAAGTTGGGAATGCCCTGGACGCGGTAACGGGCAGCGAGATCCGGATGCGCCTCCGTGTTCACCTTCAAAACGATAGCGCGACCTGCGAGGTCCCGCGCCGTCTGAGCAACGTGTGGAGCGGCCGTTCGGCATGGGCCGCACCATGCGGCCCAGAAATCCACGAGCACCGGGACTTTGCTCTCGCGGATAATCTCATCGAATTCGGCTGTGCCGACTTCAATCGGTTCAGCGATTGCCTTCAGCGGAGACTTGCACGCTCCGCATCGTCCTTCGTCGGAAAGGTGCTTCGCAGGAACGCGGTTGGACTTGCCACAAGATGAACAGCTTCGAACGATCGGCATGGGTGATCCCCCGGGAATGTCTTTACATTCTCAACGACTGTGGTGCTCTGAGTCCCCTTGAGAAATCGCCTTTTCGAGCCTGGCAGTTACCCTCATCACAGATCGGACGTGGGGAAGGAAAGTATGCTCCCGTCGTGGACAAAGTTGGACTTGAGCAATTCGAACAATTTGTTTATCCGCCTTATGGAACGACACTGGCAGGCGCATACGGCGGCCGTTTCGAAGCAGTATTCATCCTGCTTCATCCGTTTATCCGCATGCCAGCACAACTTGCCTGGAACATGACGCGTAGATATCCGTCGGACAATGAGATTACGGCGCTTGGAGCGGCTTGTACCTGGGCAGAAGTTGCAAAGGCGACCGGGCTGACTTCATGTGCGCGTCTCAATCAAGCGTTGCTCACAGCATGCGGATCTCTGACTGCGGAGTTCGAGGATCGCGAGGGCAAGAACGCCCTTCAGAGGTTTCTGCAATCGGCTCCGATCTGGATGCCGGCGCAGGGGAGATTTGAACCGCTGTTGCAAAGCAAGCTGCTGCGGATGTTTTTAAAGAGCGGAGCCGATCAAGTGGTGTACGTCCCAGAATTTCCAGGGGCGAATCCGATTGAGCGATTGAAGGCGGAGGATCTTCGAAATGGAAAGGTTCCATTCCCGCCCTCCGGAAGCCTCGTTGCGCCTGACGCTTCGTTTCTATTCACGGTCGACTGGGATAGCTTCTTCACCTTGTTCTATGGAGCCCGTGAATTTCTGGTTCAAATGGCGAGGGAACTTGAGTTCGAGGGCTTCTTCGCGACTGCCAATACCGATCATGCCTGGTTCAACTTCTCGCTGGGATGCGCGACCGTGACGCTCTCGCCGGAGCACTGGCAGGTCGGCGACACTCCTTAGCTAAGTGTCTGTTTTGTGAATAGGTTTTGACAAAAAGTGAAAGTGAGATAAGCGGATAGAAGTGTGCAGTTGACGCGCCCATTCCTCGTCGCCCAGAAGCGGAAGAAACCCAAAAGGGAAATGCCGTATGTTACTTGCGTTACAGGAGTAATTCAGACTTGAGTTACTTAGCTCTTGTTTCGTAACACGTACGTGGGACAGAATCACCCAAGGGTTGACTATGAGACAAGAAACTTACCGATTCGCACTGGACGAAGCCACCAAGGAACTCCACGGCATTGTTGAACAGTTCGAGGCTCTCCGCTCCCGCAAAGAGCATATTGAGAAAGTCGTCGACGCGCTGCGGCCTTTCATCGGGCTGCACTCAGAAACCCCGATCACAACCGCAACCGTCGAGGCGATCGCCCCCATCGCCGAGTTTGTCGCGCCCGTGATCGAAGAACCCTCCCCCGAACCCCAATTCACCTTCATGCAGGTTACTGGCCCTGGCATGGAGATCACGTCCACCGAACCGGAGGCTGTCGAGATGGAGCCAGAGCCAGAACCGGTTCTCGAAACCGTTGCGGTGCACGCGGACGACGCGACTGAGGAACAGATTGCTTATTTTCGGCAACCTTCCGCAGACCCCTTCCAGCGCCGCATTGACGATGCACTCTGGGGATGGCAGCAGAGACCCGAAGGGCTTCTGTCGCCCATCTAGCTTGAGACGCCGGGCCTGAACCTCCAGCGCCCAGCGGTAATATTCGCAGTCCGTTCCGTTCCCGGTCGAGCGGAACTGGTCAACCCAAATCAGGCGCTGCCGGTGAACCAGCCGGTAGCGCCTGATCGCGTATAAACTATTGATATTGAAATAGTTATGATGACCTAATAGTTGCAGAAAGGAATGTACAGCACTTCGTACGAATCATGCTAAATTCGCGAAGTGGAGATCGATATGAAGCCCAACATCGGAGAAGTCTATCGCGTAGCGTTTGACTCCGCGAACAGCGAGCTGAAGGACATCGTCGGCGCTTTCGAGGAGCTTCGAGCGCGCAAGGAGCGCATAGAAAAGGTGGTCATGGCGCTCAAACCACTGCTTGGAGCCGAAGAAGCCGCCGCTGCTGCAGCCGCAATGCAAACAGCATCGGAAGCTGCGGACCAGGCGAGCCAATCTCTGGAAGAGGCTTCCAGCTATCAATTCCAAAGCATCGGCGGATCCGGAGATCCGTTTGCCAGCCGTTTGAACAGCGCTCTGGGACACGGTGTGGGTCGCAAACTCAGCCGCTAGCTCTGATCGAATCGAAAATTGAATCACCAGTCGGCGCCAATCTCGGGCGACTCGCAGACAATCTCTTGCCACTCGTCTTCGCGGTCTGCGATCAGGAACGTCAACTCTATTGCGCCCCGCGGCTCACGTCGATTCGAGGCTGCGGTAACTCTTACCATTGACTCTTAGTTTTGCTCTCTGCCCACGTGCTAGACTCGCGGCATGAAATCGCAGGGACACTTAGAGATCTATCGCGTCGCATTCGACGTGGCACAAAAAGAGTTGGCTGAAATCACTGCCGAGTTCGAGAGGCTACGTGTCCGGAAGGAACATGTGGAGCGGCTGGTCCTGGCTCTGAAGCCGATCATTGGCGAAGCCGAGAGCGCCTCGCCTGCGGTTTCCAAGACCGAGGCAGAGAAACAACAGCCCGCCGACTCGCCCTCCGTCGAGACTTCGAATGAAGAGGCCGCGCAGCCGCTGGGAGTTGGTGCAGACCCTTTCCAGCGTAGGGTCGATCACGTTTTGGGAATCGGTGCAGGCATCCGAGACGTGAGGCAGTACACTCGACAGTTCTAGGCCGTCGCAGAACCATCTCTCATCTTTAAGCGGTTCACTCGTTTCGGGTGCCCGGATCCCTCTGTGAAAACGACATAATCTACGACCCGGAAACAAGGTGCACGATTTCCGCGGATAGAGGCACTCCCGTCTCGACGGTGAGTTTGCCAATGGTCACAGGAAGATTGAATCGACGCGGACCACACGACCCGGGGTTGAAGTAGAGCACACCTTTGTGGCGTCGGATGTCCGGTTTGTGCGAATGTCCAAAGAGAACGACCGAGAATTTCGCAGCAGCTGGATCAAGGTGGATTGTCTGCACGTCGTGCAGCATATAGAGGTAGTGTCCCTCGAAGAGAACGACTTCGGTTTCGGGAAGTTTGCTGCATTTACCCGAGCGATCTACATTTCCGCGGATCGCGGTGACCGGAGCGACATTCTCAAGCGCCTGGATGATTGCGAAGTCGCCGACATCCCCGGCGTGTAGGATATGGTCGACCCCGGCAAGTGCGGGTGTGACCTCTGGGCGGAGCAGGCCGTGCGTATCGCTGACGACACCGATGATCATCTTCCAAAACTAAACAGCAGCGGCCAGCGTTTTTTAGATTTAGCGCGTTCAGGCTTGAGAAGTGGGTCGATGACCTGCAGGACCGAGCCCGGATTGAGCGGATCGTTCATGGCTATACAGTAGATCCCGCTCCAGCTGTTCTGCCACTTCCATCCACGCGCTCCCAGGGCCTGGCCCTCGATGTGCGCTGCCGCGTGAGTGGGAGAGAGTTTCTCAGTGCAGGAGGGACAGCGAGGCGATGCACCTTTTCGGAAATGTCCTCCGCACGGACATGGCCGAAGCAATGGTTCCCACGAGGAGTCGATCTCTCCAAACTTGTCGACCGGGGATGGAAGGGAAGCCACGTGCGCATTCGAGTAGTTGAGCAGAGCGAGCATTCCGCACTCGTCACAGTATGCGTAGGAGTTGTCGCCGAATCCGGAGTGCCACAGCGAATACCGGTAGAAGCGACCGCAGTGCTCGCAGTCGCCCTTCTTCAGCATGACCATTTCACTACCTCTCTTCCAGGCGAGTGTTCAGATCGAAGGAGCGAGAGGCCGAAAAAGCGGTCAGGCCATTCGTGTAACGTTGACTCAGTTGGCACTTTCGCTTGCAGGCGTTCGATGCTACTCCCAGCTTGATCTTCGAATCATTTATTAAGAAAGTAGTGCAAGGTGCTGGAACGGGATACTTGAAAACCCAGATGAAGGAAAACCCCGGAACCAACGAAGTACATGCTCGTGCAAACTGGCGAGACGCAATTGCAGCCTACACAAAACCTCGTGTGCTGCAGGTGCTTGCACTTGGATTTTCGAGCGGACTTCCGCTCCTTCTGACTTACTCAACTCTTCAGGCGTGGCTTGCGACAGTAGGCACGCGGCGCGCTGCCCTCGGCGCCATAGCCTTGGTCGGCACATCGTACTCATTCAAGTTTCTATGGGCCCCGCTCATCGATCGCGTGCCTCCGCCGATACCCCTGGGGCGACGCCGGGGTTGGGGAATCACCATTCAGATTCTTTTGATCGGGGCGATTCTCGCTCTGGGGTCGTGCGACCCGAAACATAATCTGACTCGCATGGCCGTCCTGGCGGTGGTCGTCGCATTCCTGTCTGCGAGCCAGGACATCGTGATCGACGCCTGGCGCGTCGAGAGCCTCACCATTGATCAACAGGCTTCTGGAGCAGCCATGATTCAGTCTGGCTACAGGATCGGCATGCTGGCCGCCGGCGCGGGTGCCCTGTTCATTGCGGCCTCCATGGGATGGTTCGCTGCCTATGCCACGATGGCGGCGCTGCTGGGCGTGGGGCTGCTGGTGTTCCTATTTGGACCTGAACCGAAGGTGCCCGCGGAGAAGTCGTATGTTGCGCAGTCGTTGTGGCAGGCGATTCTCCATGCGCTCTACAAAGCCGTAATCGAACCTTTTCGCGACTTCATTCAACGTCCGCTTTGGCCCGTAATCCTGATCGCCGTTTTCGGATACAAGATGGGTGAAGCGATGGCCGGCGTGATGTCGACTCCGCTCTATATCTCGCTGAAGTTTTCGCTTCCTGAAATTGCGACCGCCTCGAAGATTTTTGGATTCTTCTCCATTGTCACTGGCGCTTTGATCGGCGGAGTCGTTACAACCAGGTTCGGGATTCGCCGTGCCCTGATTGTCTGCGGCATTTTGCAGTCGATTGGAAACTTGTTCTTTGTTCTTCAGGCAGTAGGTGGGCATCGGATCGGCTATCTTGCTCTATGTGTCACAGCGGAAAACCTTACCGGTGCAATGGCCGGGACGGCATTGATAACCTGGCTCTCCAGTCTGTGCTCACCAGCGTTTACGGCGACCCAGTTCGCGCTGCTGTCGTCACTGGCTTCGCTTAGCCGGACTGTGGTGGCATCTTCAGGTGGAGTGCTGTCGGAGAAAATCGGCTGGGTGCCGTTCTTCGTACTTACCAGTGTTATTGGGCTGCCCGCCGTTCTCCTGATTGCCTGGGTCGGACCTCGCGACGATGCCAGGATCGAGAAGCGAAGAGCAACTGTCTGAGGTAACCGTGGCATGGGCCATTACGATGGTAAGAACAACGCCACGCAATAATCGTGTATGGGTATATATAGCCGTGAACTCGCCAGGTAAACATCTCCCAATGATTTTGATCGCGTTTCTGCTGTTTGTTGGCTGCAGAGTCGTCGCCGCGCAGAGTGACGAGTACTTGCTGGCAGAGGGTCAACAGCTTGTTGCCTTAGCGAATCAGGCGCGAGCCCAAGCCGGCGTTCCCGCACTGAAATGGGATGCTGCTCTCGCGCAAGCTGCTTTAAGGCACACCCGCCGGATGGTGAGCGAGGGCGGCGCGATTCAGCACGATTACCCTGGCGAACTGGCGTTATCAGAGCGAGCAGGACTCTCTGGCGCTCACTTCAATCTCATCGAAGAAAACATAGCGGTTGGCCCAACTTCTCCGGAAATCCACGATGCATGGATGCATTCGAAACTTCATCGGGAAAACATGCTTAATCCCGAAGTCGATCGAATCGGTATCGCAGTGATTGCGAAGCGCGGAGTTCTCTACGCAACAGCAGACTTCACTCGCGGCGTAGTTGCGTACTCGCCCGCGCAGGTCGAAGAACAAGTGGGCTCGTTGGTTGCGCGGAATGGGGTGAAGCTCATATCCGATCACGCGCTGGCTCGCGAAGCCTGCACTGCGAATCGAGGATTTCCGCGCGTAGAAAACGGAGCCCAGCCGAGCTTCGTGATGCGCTGGCAGGACTCAGATCTTACTCACTTGCCCCCCAACCTCGTCAGTCAGCTGTCTTCGAAGCGCTTTCATGAAGCAGCGATCGGGAGCTGTCCCGCAAGCGGAGAAGCCGGCACCTTCACTGCATACAGGATTGCCGTACTGCTCTACTAGCGAGATGAGGCAGAATGAGCGGGCTTTGCGGCGACGCGAGTTATAGGAAGTCATACTCGGCGTGCCAGGTCTTCCCGCAGTAGCTGGATCCCTGTGAGAACTGGCGGACCGTGTCGGGGCCGAGGTTGAAGAACTGGAGTGGCGCAACGAGGTTCCGCCGCCCGCCTGCTGAACATCGTAGGTCCAGTAGTCCATGATCTTGTTCTTGACTTCTACATGGAAAAACATCACGCCGGCTGCCGCCGGTATCAATACCGGGCGTTCTCTGGCTGCTGCTTTGTCAGAGAGCAGAGATAATCGCTACCGTAAAGCCGACGCGCATCAGGACCCCCGTTTTGGGTGCATGCACGGTGAATCATCCTGCATGGATCGGGTCAGTGACTCGCTGATTGTGACGAAAGGAGTGTGACGCCTGATGAGCGCTGATCATCCATAGCGCTGGTGCGTCCTCCAGAATTCCTGCCATCCCTGTCGCGGAGGACCGCACACGAAAAGGTCGGGATGGTAGTTGCTCTCTTCGTTCTTCACATGCTGCGCATTGGTCAGGTGTCCAGCCAGATGGCATCCCGTGAAATTGCTGTCCACATCCTGCCGAGACCAGCCGAGGATGATGAGTGTCGATGGAAGCGTAGTCGGATAGGTGCGCAGATAGAAAGAGTTCGTAAGGCTGATTGGGGGCGGCAGATGATATGCGGCTCCGAGGTTCTCGATGGCGCCTGCCTCACCATAGTTCCCGACGAGGATTCCGTAATTTGACTGCTGAGAAGCGGGAAGGGAATCGCGAACGCGGGCAACGGTACCGACAAGGTCGCTCCACCCGATCTCTTCGCGCAAGTCGCCATTGTTTTTGAGAGCGAAATCGCGCAACGGACCGGAAGGGGCGAGCGGCACCAGAACCGCGATGAACAGTGCGCCAGTCGCAAACACTCCGGTGAAATAGATTGCCTCTAACGAGCGGCGAAGGCCCACGCGGCGATCTGCCAGCCATCGCTCCGCTACAACGACACCCATGGAAAGTAGCACGGGATACGCCTCAGCGACGTAATAGAACCTTCCCTTGTTTACCCAGAAAACAAGCTCGGGAACGACGAACATCCACGCCAGCATCCGATAGCGGCTTTCGCGGAAGAATGCAATCAAGCCAAGCAGGCAAATCGGAATCGCAAAGGGATTGGAATCGACCAGCAATTGCATGGCCCAGAAGCCATTTGCCCGACCTTCTCTTACATCACGGGCATGAATGCTTTGAAGAAAATGATAGGAAACGAAGTCATGCCGGATGAGCCACAAGAGATTCGGGGAAACCATGACGAGCGTGACTGCGAGGCCCGCCCAGAACCATCGATTGCCGAAGTAGCGCCGCGCAGGCGAGAGGACCAGCCCAACCAAAAGGCCAGCGACGAAGAAGACCAGGGAATACTTCGTCATGAGGCCGAGTCCAATTGCCGAGCCGATGCCAATCCACCATCGAGGATCTTCCGTTGTGAGCAGACGAATGGTGAACCAGCACACTAGAACCCACCAGAGAAAAGAGAAGCTCGTGTACTGAAACTCAGTCGCCTCGAAGAGGGGAAGACCGGAGAGCCCTACAGAGACCGAGGCTGCGACCTGCGCAAGTCGGCCACCCCCGAGGTCGCGCGCCATTACCCCGGCTACAAGGATGACGACGGCTTGCGCAATCACTGAGAAGAGTCGCAAGCCTACCAGCGACAACCCAAAGAGACTGAATCCGATTCTTTCAATGAAAGGAGTGAAGGGCGGGTATGCGACAAATCCCCAATCGAGATGACGCGCATCGGAAAGGAACTGCAACTCGTCGCGGTGGAATCCGTAGCGCCCGTTTGTGAGAATGTGAAAAATGGCGAATGCCGCTGCGACGCCTGATACAACGACCAGATCTTGTCGTCTTTTCTTCTGCAGCCTGTCGGGCCTGGGATCTGCGAGACCAAGCGATACACGCTCGTTGGGCACGTTCGACTCCTGATCCTAAGACTACGTTTTGGACTCAGCTTCCGTTCCGCGATTCTCCCACTATTCCACCCCGGAAACAGCTTGCTGGGGGTTGCGCTTCTGAGCCACCAGCACAGATTTCATGCCGGCAGCCGTGGCTGCCTGGACGCCGAGGTCGGTGTCCTCAAAGACGAGACAGTGTTCTGGCGCGACGCCGAGCTTCTGTGCACCGAGGAGAAATCCGTCGGGAGCGGGCTTGCCGTGTTTGTAGTCATCAGCGCAGACGAGGACGTCGAATTTGTCGAGCAGGTTTAATGCGGTAAGCGAACCGATCACTGAGTTGCGCCGGCTTCCTGACACTACTGCAAAAGGGATGCGGCCGTGCTGCGCTTCGATGTGCTCTAGCACCTCGGGGATTCCCTGGAGCTCTGGAAGTTGCGCGTGATAGAGCTTCTCCTTGTACTCGGCGAGTTCATCAACCGGCATATTCAAACCGTGAATCTCGTTTAAGTCGGCAATGATCTTTCTCACTGGCTTGCCGCCCCACGCGTAGAAGAGGTCTTCTTCGTAGTTGCATCCGTATTCGGCCAGAGCCTTCTTCCACGCCTTGTAATGCAGAGGCATCGAGTCGGCAATGGTGCCGTCGCAGTCGAAGAGATAGGCGCGAAAGTCGCCATCGGGTAATTTCAAAATCATTACAAGAATCCCCTGCTGTGTGCTCCTGGAGCGTTCGGTTTCGTGCAGCAATGCCTCTGCGATCGCTGTGAATCAACCCCAGACAAATTCGATTGGCGTTTCAATGTCTGGGTGAATGCTTCTCTTCACAGGGCAGGTATGAGCTGCGTTTTCCAGCCGTTGCTGATTCTCTGGAGAGGGTTTCACAGGGATTCTGATCGACACCGTCAAGCGAGAGATTCGTCTCGGGGGCGTGCTGCTCATCTCTTTCTCAACCGTTGCCGTCGCTCCGCTGAGGTCGACATCCAGGCTTCTTGCAAGGATGCCCATGGTGGTCAGCATGCAGGTGCCGAGCGACGTGGCTGTAAGGTCCGTCGGAGAGAAGCTCTCTCCCCGGCCTTGGTTGTCGACAGGCGCGTCAGTAGCCAGTTCTGTCTTCGACGGCGTATGCACAGAGGTACAGTGGAGGTCGCCCTGGTACTCCGATTGAATGCGAACCATATTGCTTCTATCTTCGCACTAAAGCTACAAAAGGACGAGCCCAGAGGTCGCCGCCGTCAGCCCAGCTGCGGAGAAGGCGTCCCTCATGATTCAGTGCGCACAACCATCTGGTTATAGCGCTGCGCTGCAGAGGAGCCGATTGTTGAAGCAGGGAAGAGTTCTTGTTCCCGAACGTCTTCTCCACGATGGGGATCATTCTGCCCTTTTTTGGCATTTGGAAGCGCAATGTTCATGGCCATCATCGCTATCCGCTTGGCTTCGGGCGATAGATTTCCAAGACGTGCTGCGATAAATGCTTGAGGCGTGATGGTGACCTCCGCGCTTCCTCTTGCGATCCCGTCCGCAATCTTTTTCGCCGCGTATGTTGCTGAGGCAGAGGCCCCCGGCATATTTGCCGCGAGGCTGAACCACCGGTACTCGCGCGATGCATCGCCGGTAAACAGAGCATTCCGATGCGAGCCTGTGCGCATCAGCCCTGGGCAAATAGTGGTTACGCGAATGCCTTTCGAACGCACCTCCATCCCTAATCCTTCTGAGAATCCGACCGCTGCGAATTTGCTCGCGCAGTAAGGAAGGAGATGAGGCACGGAGATTCGCCCTCCAATGGAACTCACAGTGGCAATTGATCCCGCCCCCCTTTCAAGCATCTGAGGCAAAACAGCCAGGGTGCAATGGAGGCCCGAGTAAAAATTCGATTCCATTACTTCGTGAAATTGCTGGTGAGTTTGGTTCTCAATGGGACCGACGGTAATGACACCAGCATTGTTGATCAGGACGTCGACGCGCCCGAACCTTCGCGTTGCTTCCTCGATCAGCCGAGAGGCTTCTTCAGGCTTTCGGAGGTCGGCGGCAACAATCAGAACATCATCCGGAGTTTGTACAGCGCTCCTCTCGAGCAACAGGCGGCGCGCCTCAGCGAGCTGTAGCTCGGTCCTCGCAGCGAGTACCAGACGGGCTCCTCGCCTTCCGAACTCCTCTGCCAGGGCCAAACCCAGGCCTCGCGAACCGCCAGTGATCACGACGACTTTGCCTCGGGTCCAGTTCGCCTTGTTCTGTGTGCGGTCGGTGAGAGTGCTGAGGATGGTTGATGCCAGGCCAAGTCCAAGGTAAGCTGCATTCTGAAGCCGTGAGCCATCGCGCGATTTCACTAGGTGGTTCCTCCAAAAGAAGGTTGGATGACAGATGGCTGGGATACGCAGCTTTCACGGGCAGGGGATGGCTTTCCCGGTCTTAAGGGATTTTGACGCGCCCCGCACTGTCTGCTAACTTTATAGAGGACAATTCAACGCCACTCACTCCTCAGTAGCTCAATGGCAGAGCATTCGGCTGTTAACCGAAGGGTTGTAGGTTCGAGTCCTACCTGAGGAGCCAGATCTTATCTCCTTCCAATTCAGCTACTCGCATCGAATCCCAAAAATTTTGTACTGCTTTTGTACCGCCGGATGGAATTTCCCCCGCGGACTTTGCGCCATCCGCAGTATTAGGCAGACAGGGGATTTCGATCGTGGTAGTGACTGTCTATGCGCGGCATTCGACAACGTGCCCGCACCGCAAAATGAAGAACGCCGGTCAGTACCGGCGCTGCAAGTGTCCACTGTGGCTGCGCTGGGGTAAGAATCACAAGCGCTCGGCCGGAACACGTTCCTGGGAGATTGCGAACAAGGGCGCTAGAAAGCTTGAAGAAGAGCTCGAGCGCAAAGCCCTTGGGATCGAACTACCGAATCGGCTGGCCGCGACTACGTTCGACGAGGCACTAGAGCTCTATCTGGTCGATAGGACGCAACGCGGCATCAAGGACTCGTCCAAAGCCAAGCGCCTGCTCGGCCGGCTGCGGAACTACGTTTATGCGCGGAATGCCATCAACCTCGAGGACGTTTCAGCGAGGATGTTGACCGAATGGCGGGCGACTTGGACGTTCAACAAGGACTCTGGAGGGCCGGCCGTCGCCTGGTCGATTGTGAAGACCTTCTTCCGCTGGGCACACTCGATTGACCTCATTTCCTCAAACGTCAGCGCGAAGCTGCATTCGCTGCCAGTCGTTCACAAACAAGTTCAGCCGCTGACCAAAGATGAGATAGACCGACTGCTAGCAGCGACCTCTCACTGTGGATTCAGCTTCGAGATCGAACAACGAGTTCGGACGTTCATGTTGCTCCAGCGCTGGTCGGGCCTCGCCTGCGTCGATGCGGCGACTCTGAAGAGGGAATTGCTTGGAGCTGACGACAATCTGACACAAGTCCACCGGACGAAGACCGACGCGGAGGTGTTCATCCCTCTGCCGCCAGCGGTGGCCGCGCTTCTCCGTTCGCACCCCAACGACCACCCGGATTACTTTTTCTGGAATCCTGACAGGATGGGGAAGCAATCTCTGGTCTGCCAGTTTGGTGATTGGATCCGTCTGGTATTCGACAAGGCTGGTGTCAAGCACGGGCAGCAGGAGATGCTGACCCACCGTTTTCGGCACACGTTTGCCGTTGAGCTGCTGCTTGCCGGCGTGCGCATCGAACAGGTCAGCAAGTTGCTGGGCCACAAGACGGTTCGAACGACCGAGCGTTACTATTCCGCCTGGGTCAAAGAGCGCCAGCGAAAGCTGGAGACAGAGGTCAAGCAGGCTTGGACAAAGATGGAACTGCCGACGGCTCCTGGATCAAGAATCAACGCCGGATCAGCAAGCTCAAACCTTGCTGATGTGGCGGTCGAGGGTATGATCCAATGACTGCGCTCCTGACCTTGTGCTGGCCAGTTATTTGATGCGACGCTTTTGCAGGACGCGATTGAGGACAGAAGTTGGAATGCGCAGAGTGCGGTAACGCCGTTTATGCAAGGCTTCGGGAGAGCCCAGATCGAGCACACCAGACTCTTCCTCAAACAGCCGGGTCGCTGTATCTTTGCTGATTTTCAGGCGGGCTGCCACCTCAGCGACGGTTAAAAGCTCATCTTCCACTTTGCGGGTCCTAATCTAGAGAACTATGCTTTCCACAGATTCAACGCAAACCAGGAAGCACAAGCATTAATACCGAAGAATTCGGGATATGGTGAGTTCCTGTATCTGTCATCTCAAAATTTAGCCTCAGCTCCATGGCACGGAGATCGGACCATCCCGCAAGGTGCACCGGTCAGTGAGGCCCGGCGGTCAAGATACCCACTCTTGCGCTCGTTTCGGTACTCTAGTTCGACGCGATCAAGGTAGAGTATTTTCGGTCAAAGTAGAGTAGCTCGTCTCGAAACCTGGAGTAGCCGAAGTGTATCCAGTGAGCCTCGCATCCAGCGGGGGATTGCGATTGCCCATGCCGTAAAGTTCCTCAGTGCTGGCCAACAGATCAATATCGATTAGCTCTCGGTCAGCCCGCCGGCGAGTCAACAACTTTCGAAAGTAACAGAGGATAACCTGCCACCACCGGTCACTTGTCCGAGAAGCCCGTTTTCCGTCAACTTGCCCGCTCAGGAGCCAGGGCGTCCGGCCACATATCGTCGGTGTCATCTCTCAATGAGCGCATCGGCGATTTGACATAAACCGAGATCCTGCGGCTCTGGACGTCCATTTTCTCAGTGCTCATCTACTTTCAAGCTGGAAGTAGTCCAGACGCACGATAACTTTCGATCAGGCTGTCGTAAAGCGAGATATCCGCCCGGCTTCTTGCCATCAATTGAGCGCCAACAATTCCGGAATAGATAGCACGCGCCCTATTCTCTGCCTGTTTGGGAGTCGCAATCCTGGCGGCAATCAGAGTCTTTTTGAGCCACGCGACGTTTACGTCTGCGAAGGTTTGCACTTCCGTCCTCACAGTATCCGGCAGGTCGTCGAATTGCGCAGACATAAAGCTGGAAAGACAGATTCGATTGTCGTTTTCCAGAGCCCAGCGGAAGGTCTCGGGGTAGCGGCGCAGCGCGTCCAGTGGCTTGGGTGATTTCTGCAGCAGAGCCTCTAAATAAGCTGCTGAATCCTCCCAATAGCGCTTAGCCACAGCTGCAGCCAAGTCAGCTTTGCTGGGGAAGTAATAGTAGATACTTGCGGCTTTGATGCCGACCTCCTGTGCCAGATCACGAAAATTCAAGCCTGCATATCCGTGAGACTGAGCCACAAGCTTAGCCGCCGCCAGAATATCTTCGCGAGCATTTGCACCCATCACAGCCCCCCTCACAATCGCAAATGAAAAAAGCTTTCTTGATTAATGAATCTACCATGTGACAGGTAGAATCTCAATTAGAGGTACCTGCCAACTGGCAGGTAGAGGAGATCGAAATGAGCAATGAATTGATCTATTCCGACGCGACCAAGCTTGCGGAACTGATCCGAACACGCGAGATTTCTCCGGTCGAAGTCATGAGGGCGCACCTCGACCGCATCGAGGCTGTCAACCCCAAGTTGAATGCGATCGTTACGATCGCGAACGATGCCCTGAAATCCGCTAAACAGGCAGAGACCGCCGTACAGCGGCGAGAGGAGTTGGGACCTTTGCATGGTGTGCCATTCACAGCCAAAGATTCGATCGACACAGCCAACGTGCCGACCCAACGTGGAACGCCAATCTTCAGGGGACGAACGCCGGATACTGACGCAACCAGCGTGGCCCGCCTGAAGAAAGCAGGCGGCATTGTGCTAGCCAAGACGAATCTTCCGGAGTTCTCCTATGGTGTCGAGAGCGACAATCTTCTAATCGGACGGACGAACAATCCCTGGAACCTGGACCTTACGCCTGGAGGTTCGAGCGGCGGAGAGGCAGCAGCGATCGCGGCTGGCATGTCTCCGCTTGGTCTGGGTACCGATCTCGCGATTTCTGTGCGTGGTCCGGCAGCTCACACTGGCATCGTCTCGCTCAAGGCCACTCACGGGCGGGTTCCGATGACCGGCATTTGGCCGCGTGAACCGCGCCGCTTCTGGCATGTGGGTCCAATGGCCAGGAGTATTCGCGATTTGTCATTGGCTTTTTCGTTACTCGCTGGACCTGACGGACAAGACGGGTATTCGACCAGAGCCGTTCCGTTTGATAACGGAATAGGATCTTCAAACAAACGAATGCTGCGTGTGGGCTGGCTAGTGGAGCCCGGATTCGGGCCGATTGACCGTGAGGTGTCTGCCACCGTGCAAGCGGCCGCTGCAGCCCTCAAGGAACTCGGACACTCGGTCGAGTCCGTCCGAATTCCAGCCCTGGAACGCGATTTTGCGCTTGATGTCTTCACTCGCCTGCATGTCCTTGAGGTAAAGCCGGGATTTGTGGAGACAACGGCCGGCCGCAGCGAAGAAGAGATTGGCCGCATGGCCCGGTTTATGCTCTCGCTGCCCGATACATCGGCGACGGACTACATTGATGCAGCTCAGGCTGTGGAGCGGATGAGAGATGGATACGCTGAGTACTTCCAGAAGTACGACGTGCTAATCACGCCAGTGTTGCCTACTCCAGCCTTCAGGCACGGCCAGGCGGAACTGCAGATCGACGGCCAGACTGTCAACGTTTTTGGCATTATGTCCGCGACAACGCCGTTGAACCTGACCGGCCTACCTGGAGTTTCTTTGCGGTTCGGCACGAGCAACGACGGTATGCCGATTGGCGTACAGATCGTTGGCAGTTGGCAAGCTGAATCCACGATTCTTCATGTGGCTTCGCTTCTGGAGCAGGTCAGTCCTGTTCGCAACCTGCACCCGAATCTCTGAATATGAATACGAGCAGGAACTGCAAGCGCTCCTGCTCGTCTTCTTTTCGTTTGGCTCACCGGATTCGCAGATCGTTGGGGTGAAGCTCTCTTTCCAGCAAAAGCATTCGGTTTAGGCTGAAGCGGCCGTCAGACCTGTGCGAAGCCTCCATCGGCTTGAATGTCGGCGCCGCTGATGTAGCTAGATGCGTCCGATGCGAGGAAAGCGACGACGTTGCCCATCTCTTCGGGGATGCCCATTCGTCCGAGTGGAACGGTTCCGACGATGCTTGTCATATATGCTTCCCTGGCTTTTGGGTCCACCAGCGCACTCTCCAGCAGCGGTGTCTTGATCGGACCTGGAGAGAACACGTTGACACGAATCCTTCGGGCTTTAAGCTCGTAGGCCCAGGTTCGTGCGAAGCTGCGAATCGCAGCCTTGGTTGCGGAATAAACTGTGCGTCCAGGGAGTCCCTTCACAGCAGTTGTGGATGACGTCAGAATGATCGACGCCCCATCCTGCAGCAGCGGCAGAGCCTGCTGCACCGTAAAAATAACACCTTTGAAATTGATGGCGAGTTGTTGGTCCATCGCCTCTTCCGTGATCTCACCGAGCGCCTCGCGGGTTTGAATACCAGCATTGGCGATCAGAATGTCAATTCTTCCCTTCGACTCACGGACAGCCTTGTAGACCCGTTCAAGATCATTTGGCTTGGAAACATCACCCTGCAGAACAGTGACTTCTCCACCAATCTTTGCAGCAGCTGCGTCAAGAATAGTTTGGCGTCGCCCAACAATGAACACAGACGCGCCTTCCGAGCTGAGCCGCTCTGCAGACGCTAAACCGATGCCCTCACCACCACCCGTGATCACTGCAACTTTTCCTAGAAAAAATCTACTCATACGATCGCTCCAATCATGAAGACGGTTATCGATGATCTCTTTTGATCGTCGGTGGATTTCGGACCATAATCTCACCTCAGACAGGTTTGCTCCCCGCGAGAAAAGGGGTTTGTGCTAAAGCGCACTGGAGATCGGAATCACACGAAGATAGAGCCTGCGGAGAATCCTTCAGCCTTTTCGCGGCGCCGTTCCATTGTGGCCTCGGTCGGGGCCTTTACTTCCCATCCGCCAAGGGCCCCCTGGGCGGGTTGAGGAGGATCGGTGTGCCCTTCTCCCCGAAAAACACGGCGAGGAAGCGCATCGGTTTATTCCCTTCATTGACTCCACGATGCCATTTGGCGCGTGCCTGAAGGAATGCCTGTCCCGCCTTGAATACGACGTGAGACCCATCCACAAACTCGACTGTAAGTTCTCCTTCCAAGACGTAGACGTAGCCTGGAACTGGGTGTGTCATCCAATCAGTCTTGCCGCCGGGCGGAAGAGGAAGAATAACCGAGGTCACCTCAGCATCCGGGGTCGACAGATATCGGATAGGTTCGCCGGCGTCGGTTGTGGTGTCCTTCGAAACCATTGTGATCGATGGCTGGTCGGTGGACGGCGGCGCGGGCTGTGGAGTCTGTAGTGCAAACATGATTGACTATTCCTCTTTTCCCATTGAGATGTGCTTCGGAAAGGTCTTTCTGCAATCGGACTTGACCGGTCTCAGGTGATCAGGCAGGTAGTCGGGACCGAAATGTCTCAATTCGAGATCCGAGAATCGAATAGCAGGCCCTTCGTGGCGCTGATCGTACAGCTGCTCGGAAACAATTCTTCCAGCAATCCAGGTCCGGCTTGTCTTCCATGAGATAGCGTGCCGAGCGCCATTAGTGGCCAGGAGTACAACGGACCACGAATAGGCCCGCTGACCAGGCGTCCTGCTGCTGATTTCGTGGGCCTCAACGTTCACCTGCACGCCTCCCATTTCTGCGATGAGATGAATCGGGAGCAGGAAATCCATCAGCTTTTCTTCAAGCGTGCTTTTTGCGATTGTCCGCCGGGGGCTCTCTTCGATAACCAGATCGACCTCGTCAGCATAGTAGCGCCGGCAAAGCTCGATCAAAGGCAAGAAATCGGAGCTAATGTCGCTACCCAAAATAGCTTCGTTTAACGCCTGGTCTTGTCTTTCCGGTGTCTCGAAATCTTCAGCCATCCTTGTTAACAGGGCCTCCCTTGATCCGGGGCAACCTCGCGGTCGCTTGGACAAATTTGTTCGCGGAAACTGACCGCTACTTTCTCACTGCAAGATTCGCCTGCCCGAGGTGATATCCAAGATGCGCGGTCCTACCTAGCAGGCTCGAATACTTATTGCGGTGTGGCTCCCGGATGAAGTCCTCCGGTGAGATACCTTGGTGTCGGTCTAGCCAATCAGACGGCGATAGTTTTTGAAATTCCTGCCAGAGTGCGGTATCCAGTTCAGTCCACATGTTTAGCAATGCCGCGGGACCTGGAAGTGCTTCCACGGCACGATCTGGTTTCGCAACGAACATGTCCTCCAGATCGGGATAATGCCGTGGGCCGAATGCAAAAAGAGGAAGAATTCCGTCATTAATTGCCATCAGATGGCCCCAAATATAGATAAGGCGATTCCGATCCGGCGCAACTTCGATTTCCAGCTCCGAGGAAGTGAGAGAGCCGAAGAGTTTGCCAGCACGGTCCATGTTAGAACGCCAACTGCGTAGTCCCGCATCAACGAATCCTTTATCGGATGTCATTTGCCATCTCTCCTTGTTGAAAGTGTTGAAAAAACCTGTTAATTCCGCTCTCGATGTTCTGTATAGCGACTACTAGACGCATGTGATCCGTCGCCTGCCTCGGATTCTGCTCGATAAAGGCATGGAATAAAAGAGACCGAACGGTCTCAATATCTCAGTGAGATTCTGGCCGTGGATAATGAGATTCAGTCTTTTTGAGAGTTTTATGCGCGACGAGCGGATGAAAAGGGGCAATGACCAGGCACACAGGTACTCATAAGCAGCTTCAGCATTCGCGTCATGACAGGCGATCTAACTGAGGCTGAAAGACCCGGAACAGCTAATCGTAAGGTGGCGTCGAATTCCACACCGTGTGACTGAGAGCTACTTCAATAGGGCAAACCACTCATTGAGACGCTCCGGCGAACCACGTTGCCGTAGAGTCGCCGACGCGTCCTTGTGTCGAAGCCGCCTGCCGATCTGGAATCAAGAGAGCGCGTCGCCCGTTATACGTCAGAGTGGGCGTAGCATGGTTAAGGCACCGCGACTTCAGGAGTGCGCAAGACTAATGCTGCAAGGTCGTGTGGTGCCGTTGCGGTTATTGCGCTTTCAGCGCGTCAACCGCATTGATGGCTGCAGCGCGAGCGGCCGGCAAATAGCTTGCCAGTGTTGCAGCCAAAACCAAAACGACAGGGACTGCGATGAACGCGACTGGATCAAGCGGGTGGACACCGAACAGCAGCGTTCTCATGAACTGAGTGAGCGCGGCCGCAGTCGCAAGGCCTATGCCAACCCCGACAACTGTGAGGGTCAGAGCCGATCGCACGAACATCCATTTGACCCCACCTTTCTGCGCACCGAGCGCCATGCGAATTCCGATTTCGCGCGTGCGCTGGGAGACCGAATAGGAGATCACGCCGTAAATACCGACGATGCCGAGGGCCAGCGCCATTGCAGCAGCGATGGCAAGCATTACCAGCGTGAACGACTGCCGTTGCAGCGACTGGGCGTACACCTCCTGCATGGTACGCGCGCCCGCGACGGGCAGATTTGGGTTGACTGAACTGACTGCCCGCCGCACCTGACTGAGAAAGTTCTCGGTCCCCGCCCGTTTGCTGTGAATGGCAAACGTGACGTTTCGCTCGGCGCCTATCGTTGTCTGAGGTATATAGGGGATGATCATCAAGACCGGCCAATAAATTATGGTCGGCGCCTTTTCGTCGACTCCGTGCTGATGCACATCGGCTACGACGCCGATCACCTCATCCCATGGATTGCGGTTTGACTGGCGTGCATGCTTGCCAATCGCATTCGCCGCCGAGCCCCACTCTGCCCGGGCGAAACTCTCTGACACGATCATCTTGTGCCGCAGGTCATAGTTATCCGTCCAGTTGAAGTCGCGACCGGCGACCAGATGAATGCCCATGGCGCGGAAGTATCCAGGCGAAACGTAATCGTAAAGCCACATCTGCGGCTTGTTGATGTTGTAGTCTCTCCCTTCCACCTGAAGCTGGTTCCAGTCGGCGTCGACTCCGTCGAGCGGAACCGAGGCTGCGAAGCCGACCGCCGTGACATCGGGGATCGCCGAGAGCCGGTCAAGAATGTCGTTCTCGACTCGGGTTGCCATCCGTTCATCCGGAACCATTGAGGATGGAATAGAGGTCCGCATCGTCTGCACGTGCGTTGGATCGCTAAAGCCCGGGTTCACATTCCGCAGCGCGATGAAAGTCCGAATCATCAGCGCTGAGCTGACCAGCAGCACCAAGGCCATGGCCACCTGTGTGATGACAAGCACATTCCGAGAGCGATTCTGGGTGCGGCTGCTGCTCGACGTGCGATTCGATCCGGAAAGCGCATCGGACGCCTCTGTGTACGCATATTTGATAGCTGGAATCGACCCGAAAAACAAAGCTGAAAATATGGAGAGAAAGAGCGTGAACAGAGTCGAACGACCATCCAACGACACTTCGCTGAGACGTGGAAGCTGGGCCGGTCCCAACGCCGTCAGCAGTGTTAATCCGCCAGAGGCAACTCCAGTCGACAGCCCACCGCCGAGCAGGCCAAGAACCAAACTCTCGGTCAGCAACTCGCGCGCGATGCGGGCGCGTCCGGCACCTAGCGCCGCACGGATGGAAAGTTCCTGCTGCCGCGAATCGGCCCGCACCAGAAGCAGGTTGGCGACATTCACCGAGGCGAGCAGCATCACCAGGCCGACAGTTGCCATCACCACCCACAGAATACTGCCCACCTGGCCGATTACCTGCTTCTTGAGCGATCGAAAATCCGGTGCGATCCGCCAGACCGCGAAGTAGTGTCCGAACCGCCAGGAATTCATCCAGATCGGCAACAGGGTCGTAACATCGGCATCAGCCTGATTGATCGTGATTCCACGCTTGAGCCGGGCGACGCCGAAATAGCCAAACGGAGGACCGTCTTGGATCGTGCGCTCAGGGGCAAGCGGTACGACAATATCGAAATCCCGATCCACCACACGAAATCCGCGCGGCATCACGCCTACAATCTCACGCGCCTGCGAATCCACCTGGATGCTTCGGCCTATCACCTCAGGGTCACCACCGAAGCGTCTTTGCCAATAGCCGTAACTGAGGATGATTGTCTTGGCTCCGTGAGGTTCCTGGTCTGCTTGGGAAAACCATCGCCCAATCGCCGGCGCAACACCAAGCGACTGCAGCACACCGTCGCTCACAACGATGGTGTGAACCTCCTCCGGCTGTGCCAACCCGGTGACATTTGCCGTCCGCGGCGACCAGATGCCCATCGACTCAAAGCTTCGGTTGTGTTCTGAAAAAACGAGAAACATCGACGGCGACATCATCAGCCCATCTGCAAAATCCGCGATGCCGGCCCCGGGAGCTCGCAACCACAATGAGACCAGCCGGTCCGAATCGGGATACGGAAGAGGCTTCAACAGCACGCTGTCGACAACACTGAATACCGCAGTATTGGCCCCGATGCCGATGGCAAGTGTCAACAGAATCGTGAAGGCAAACCCGGGAGATTTGCGTAAACGGCGCAAAGCCAGGCGAACGTCCGCGAGCATTGAATCGAGTGTTCGCCACTGCCACACTTCACGACTGCGCTGCTCTACAAGAGAAGGATTTCCGAAAGCGACAAGAGCTGCCTTGCGTGCGTCGGCCCGAGAAAGATGCTCAAGCCGCATCAACTGCTCGGTCCTCTCTTCAATGTGTTCTTGTAACTCTTCGGAAAGATCCCTATCAAGATGCCGTACACGGGCAAACTGGTCCCACCAACTCACCGTTTGGACCTCCTAGGAATGTTCGATACCCCGTTCAGGACCGAGCACCATCTGGATGCCATCGAGCATTCGGTCGAAGGCGGAGATTTCGCGCTCCAGATGGCGTAAGCCGGCCTTGGTGATCTGGTATATGCGCACTCGACGATTTGTTGCGGATGAGACCGTCCACTCTGCCGTGACGAGTTTGCTCTTCAACAGCCTTTGCAGGGCGGGATACAGTGAACCCTCTTCCACCTGCAGCAGGTCATTGGATCGTTGTTGAATGTGCTGAACGAGAGCATACCCATGTGCAGGTTGGCGGCGGAGAGACTCGAGAATCATCATCTCGAGGGCGCCCGGAAACAAATCACGCGATGCGGCCTTTTCGTTTTCCATAACCCCTTGTGTGAACAAGCATAGAGTAAATAGGTAACGAGGAACAGTCAAGAACCATCGCTGTAATCTGTGACGAACAGTCTCGGCGTTCTTCAGCCATACATTTGGCTGGAAGTCGCCATGTCGGACATGTGACGTTTCCGCGACAAGCGCAGGATGCGTATTCGGAAACGAGCTTGTCGATACGTATGTGTGTCAGCGCAAACAAAGGAAGCGCGACAATCTTCCAGGCAATGCGTTCTGGAAGTTCGGCACACAGTTGGCACACAATAGGGTGAGAAAATACGCGTAAACAGCGGATATTGGGCCACAGTACGACTGATCATTATTCAGTCAGAGTTTTGAGCCCTCGTAGCGCTTATTACAAAGCTGTGCAAAAAGCAGGCCGAGCACTTCAGCCCGCCGCTGCTTCTGAGAAGGTTTCAAACGCCGGATCGGTATATTTTGATTTGCGATCCTCTCCTTCATGTTGCGGAGGGAATCTCCGTCCCTGCAGTAGACCAAACCGGCAGCGTGCGCGTAGGCGACGAGCACGGTCATGGCTCCGACCCCTAACTTCTGATTCTTAAGTAGCCTTTTGATACTTACGTGAGACAAACTTAAGATGTATGACTCGGTCTGAATCTGGTCCGACCGCGCTTCGAGCCTCTGCATTTCTCTCATGTACTCAGCGGCGTTCCTTAATTGCCCGCTAATGCGCTTCGCCAGGTCGCGCAGGCTTGCGATCCACACCGCTTCCCAGCGTAAGGTCATTTTGGGAACGGTGATCGGTCTTGGTGTCTCGAGTACGCGGGAAATCTGGGCAAGTCGGTGTTGTTCTTGCCGAATGAAGTCATACGTGGCTCTGAACGAGTCGCCGTTCAGAGCGTCGAGGGCTGCTCGGACTGCGTCCCGCAACCTGAGATCGTAAATCGCTAGCTTATAGAGTTCGTCGATAGTTTCAGGGGGAAGCGATTTCGGCCGCGTACTCCTGAGCGTGTTCAGACAACTCGCAAATTCTCTTTCGAATTTGCTTCGATCGAGATGCACGCTTTGCTGGCTTATCGAAGAGGCAAAATTCAGATCCCCGATTAAAGGGAAGGCGTCAACGGTGAGCTTCTCAAGCCAGTCAACATCCTCAGACGCATCGTCCATCAGTTCGTCCTCCCTTGACTGTTCGGAGAGCCCCTCAGAGTTATCTGTGTGTCGTTCGGGTCGCATCGAAGTCTCCCGTAGTCCAGTCTAGCCTTATTCCCCTTTGTCTAATAGCAAGGCATTTTTGGCCAAAAGATAACGATCTCGGCTGAATCCGGCTGTCTTCTCTAGATGGAGGATCTGTCGTTGAATAGCACCAGGCTAGAGCGGGCATGCAGCGTGAGCTTGAAGACCTGCAACCCAACGATGGAGAGGGAATCGCTAGTGATAGATGGTCTGGTCACAATCGGATGTCTGATGGCTGAAGTTGATGCTCATGAATCCGAAAAAATTACAACTTCTTCAGGCGGCGAGGTGAAACTTACTTTCTGTCTCACGACAGAGTCTGAACACAACACTCTGATTGTGACCGGACAAATGCGGATGTTAAGTGAATCAGGCTTCGTCCCCATTGCCATCGCTCGCGCCGATCCGAAGGACTTTGTCCGCTTTCATATTTTTGCCGTTGAGGGGCTATGTCAGGAACTTACTTCAGCGCTCGAGGTTCGCGGAGCTGAACTAGTTCGAAACGTGTCTGACAAGTTCCAGACGACTCATGCTCAGTCTCGAGCCGAGTGACGCTTGTCTGCTAGGAAGAAAAGAAACCAGATGAGTTGAGCCCGCATTCGGATCGCACTTCGCCTACGATGGCGCAGGCTGGCAGGAAGGGGCCTGCTGTAGGCGCACATCATGTTTCTGATTGAATCAAACTTGCAGATCCAGACTCGACGATTGCAGTTACTCCTGGACAGCGAGCCGCTTAGACGGTGAGCCAAGGAAGAGACGCGATGGGAAACGACAACACAGGAGCTCTGCGCAACAGCTACTGAAGCAGAGATCGAGACATTGAGGGAAGTGTGCCACCGTCAACAGGTGGCGCAGCAGCAGTTTGTGAACGAGGGCTTTTGGGTCTTTGGTCGCAAGGCAAGTCTGGCTAAGAACTGACAAGATGCAGGAGAAAACCATGAACCGAAGAAGAGGGCGAATTGTCGGGTGCGTACTGGCCGCCGGCTCCCAACCGAATACAGACTGGGATCAGTGGCAGTTGCCAATAGTGTCCGAGTACTGCCAATTCAAGGACCCTTATGCCGGCCGATTCGAGCCGACGGAAAAGACTATACGACTTCAAAGAGCAGGTTTCTTGCCGATCGCTCTTGTAGCCAGTCACTTGTATGGACGACCGGATCTTGGGCTCGTGATCCTACTTGAGACCCCACAGACCGTGCGTGACTATTTGCTGAGGCAGGAAAGGGAGATTCTTCACAATGCGAATGAGCTTGAGAAATTGCGGCGAAGTTAAGCGCTCTCGAGTGCCGCTTTCATGCTGACGGGTAGCGAGCTTAGCGTCTCATTGGTTGTGATGATTGGAGACCGCAAATGTGAGAGGTCCGTGAAGAGTACATGTTCGAGTTTCAAAATGTTCGGCCTTCGGTAACACTTGCTAACCAACCGTGAAAGGAGCATAGCAGAGGACGATGACTCTATTTGAATGGAGGATCACAGATCTCGGGAAGGGAGAGTACGGTTATATCTGGATTGCCGAAGCAGGGAAGGACGATTTCGGTCCGATTGTCAGAGTGTATGCCGACCCTCAGAACTATAACGAGTGGATCGGCAGATGCGACTGGCTTGAGGGAAACATCATCGGCAACATCATTGCAGGCATGGAATGTCCCGAGGAGTTCAATCAATATCAGCATCCTCCCACGGTCTACAACCGCATTCTCTTTTACTGGCGTCATCGACTTGGGGCACCTACGATCGACCAAAAAGCTAACGGATATCAAGCACCTTGGTTCCCTTGGCGAGAGGCCAGGTTCAGCCGCGCCGAGGCGACTGAGATCTGCGGTGGACGAACACCGGTATTTTCCAGCTTTCAAGCGAAGGCTGCGAGACCAAATGTGCAGGAGCTACGTTCCAGTGATGCTGGTTGCAACCCTGACGCAGTCTTATCAACTGATGAACTGAAGAAGATCGACGAACTGTTTTTGCGCCATCCGGGATGGAGTTGTGCACAAGCTGGCACTTACCTTGATTGTGGGCGGTCATCAATCGATACCAGTTTGCGCGATATGGGAGTGATGGATAAGGCGGAAGGCCACCCAGAATGGACCCTCGACGAAATTCTTCAATCATTTCAGGCCGTTCCAAGTTCAGTAGTGCTAAGAGGACTTCGTGAATTCGCCTGGGAAGCGTGGGCGAACGTTGGCCATTACATGTCGGAGCCGACATGTAAAGCCCGAGGTCTTTTTGTCGGCGGCAATCGAGAAACGTTCTTTAGCTACCTGGGACACTGGGGCACGGAGATCTTCCAACTCGAAAAAAATGGACACTTCCGATCATGCTGATTCTGCCGCTTCAACGCGCCCCAGACTTTAATTGCTGACCTGGGGGGCGCGTGGACGTATCGCGTCAGAGAGCCGCACAAGGTCGCCGTCTTCTGATTAGAAGATCATGGGGAAGTGCCACCGCGGCTCGGCAATTGCTGATCGTTCAAGGGATCAGTCCTATCGCAAATAAGGAAGGATGTTTTTGTGAGCTACGATCATTTGTGGATCCGTAACGTTGATGATTCGAGTCGTTGGGCAGACCTGTGCAGTAGCAGCCTGGACGAGACCGAACGAAGGGATCTGGAGGCAGATGCCAATCGGCTAAACGCTGCCGGTAATTCTGTAACCCTGTCAGCTGGCGGCAACTTCTCACATGACGAAAAGATCCTCTTCGAGACAATCGAGGATGCCGAGGAGTTTTTCGCGACTGGGTTCAGAACGTGGGAGTGCTTTCCTGGCGATGGGCCGATCGGATGCGGCTTTCAAGACGTGTCGCTTTACAATTCCGGACAATTGATCGCCACTAAGTCCGTCCCGGGGACGATTCGAGGTGAGGCCGCAGATGAGTAATTGGGTCGATCTCAGAGTAGATGTTTTGGCCTCCAGCAACGTAGAAATCAACCAGATCGAGCTCGCTTTGCAGGATCCCTGCGATGAACTGCTCGTTTGGAGGGCAGAAGCTATAGGAGTGGATGCGAAGGACATCGCTAAAGACGTCAAAGCGATCGTGTCCTTCAAGTCGACTCACAATCTCGGTTTTCTCAGCTCGACAGTTAATAAGGCTCGGCGCTTTGAGAACGAGTTCAAAGACAGGTTTTGGGGTCTCGTATTCAGCCACTTGCACTTTGTTTCTCGAGACTTCCCAAAGGCTTGCTTTCTAACAGAGTACTGGGATGGCTGCATGAGCTACGGCGGCAAAGTTGTGATCCATGCAGGCAAGGAGATTTGCAGCAGCTGCGATGGCGACCATCATGCCCAGGCTATGGAATGGGTGCTACCAAACATCTTTGCGCCGTTCAGGAATGAGTATGAGCTCGGTATTGAGTGCGGAAGCTTGTGGGATGAGTGGATGGAGCACATGCAACTGCAGCTCGCTCGTTTGGCGGAGCGCTACTGCAATCGCGCTCGCGACCAGGCGACTGCAGCCGAGAGATCTGACGGCCCAGCACCGAGCGAAAAAGAAGCAAAATGAGTGGCTCTTTGCCGTAGGGGATTGCATACGAATCGAGTAGTTGTTTCGCGAGTAGTAGCAGACGATGCCGAGCGGCATATGAACTGTCAAACGTCAGCGAGTGACGAGAAGTCAGACGCTGATGCCAGTCAGACACGAAAAGTAAGGATGACTTTCTGTCGAATGGCTGACAGGAAATGACAGAGTCTCTGTCTACATCGGTCAAATACTAGATTCATCTAAGAATGGATGTGTATGTGTATGTGTAAGTTAAGAGATCGCAAGTCTGTTCACAGGTCTGACCCGAAGCAAATGACAGAACCATCCTTTGGCCGAGTAACCGCACTATCCCGAGCTGTCAGCTGCTTGCATAAATCCGTCAACGCTTTGACAGAGAATCTGGCAGACCTGAGCACGTCTGTAGCCGACTCCATCCGCCGACACAGATCGACAGCGCAGTTGAGTCGGGAGTAGCGTCATGTCCTTTCTCGCCATTGCTGCACCTTTCATCAAACTGGGAATCCCAGTTTTTCCGCTCTCGCCCCGTACGAAGATTCCACCCGCGGATTTGCATTTCCTAGAAGAGGCAACGACCGATCCAGTAAAAATCGCTGCCTGGGATGCTCAGAATCCGAATTTCAATGTCGCTCTCATGGCTAACGAGGACTTCTGCTTTCTGGAGTTCGACATTAAAGGAGGTCTTTCCAAAGCTGCCGTGGAAATGAACGAGGCCCTGCCGATCACGCGTACGCAAGCTTCGGGTCGCAAATTTGGGCACTACATTTTTCGTCACACAGAGCGCAGTCGGAGTTTAGGCAACCGATCGGCAAATCTTGAAGGCGGAGGAGAATGGTTCTCTTTTCGAGCCAATCGCAAATACCTGGTCGGGGCTGGCAGCGTGCACCCCAATGGGACGACCTACACCACATTGAGAGATATAGAACCAATCGAGATCCCGAATTGGCTCTGCGAGTTCATCGAGCGGCATACCGCGCCTGCGAAGGCCTTTGCGCGCACAGATACGCTCGAAGTTTCAGATGAGTTTGATTTCGACGAATTCACAGCCTTCTATGACATCTCGGGCGAGTGGGATGATTGCTGGTTCATCGCAGATGAATGTCCAGTAGCGGAGTACAAGCATTCACACTCAACCAGAACCGGGTTCTTTTTTGATGGCGAGTCGCTAGGTTGGCACTGTTTTGCTCAGGAGTGTCGAGGTTCTGAGATGACGATCGGCCAACTGATCAGTTACCTGAACGAGAAGACGGGCAATTCTTACCGCGGAGCCATTTGGGAGCAGCAAGACTTCCCTGATTCGGAGTGGGAGATCGAGGAGCTTGATGATCTGGAACCGGAAGTCGATCCGTTGCCTCTGGCTTCCGTTCCCGTCACTCCGTCGATCCCGAACCGCTCTCCCGCCGAATACGACTACACCGATGGACTTGAAGATGTACTTCAAGAGCCAGAACTCAGCCGCACAACTGATGAGGACGAACAAAACTCGTGCGCTACATCAACGGTCAACATATCCGATCCCGAATGTCACGACGGTCTCGACTTCCCAGGCAGATGCGCCATGTACGGTCGCCTTGCGGATATTGCGGAGGGTCACAATCGACTTCAATTGGGATGGCTCTATCCGTCTCTTCTCGTAGTGGCATCTAGTCTGGAGATTGAGGACGCGGATGGCCACGTCCGTGCGAATCAGTATGGTGCCCTCTTAGGGCCAGTGCACTGCGGTAAGAACGCACATATGGATGCTGCCCTTGCTTCTATTTTCGTCCCGATGAAAGAGGAAGTTGTCTTGGAGGACGCGCCGGGAAGCCACAGCGGACTGATGATCCAACTGAGCAGAGACGAGCCCGTGCATCGTCTGCTGTTTCTGGACGAGTTAATCAACCTGTTCAACGCTTGTGGGATACAGGGCAGCAATTTACCCAGTATGCTCTGCACCTTATGGAATAGGGATAAGACCGGAGGGAGTGTCAAGAAAGGTCGTGAGGTGGTGTATGGAAAACTTAGCATTCTTGGTGGTTTGGCAATCAATGACGCTCCAGATTTCTCTCGCGTGTTTGGGCCACATAGCGTCAAGGGACTTTATGACCGTTTCATCTTTGGATTCGCTACAGTCCACGTTCGCTACCGCCCTACCCGCACGGTCGCAGCGCACTTCGACCTTAAACCAGTTCACTTTCCAAACTGGGTTTGGGACGCCAAAGACGTGTGGATCGGGGACGACCTTTCTCGTGGGCGTCTCTCTGAGCATGCGCTTCGCATCGCTCTCATCACCGCAGCGTGCAATGGAGATCAACTGATTACAGCTCCCTGCCTCCAGGCCGCATTTCGCTTTTGTGAATGGCAGCAACGCCTCCGTCAGTCCTTCAAGCCTGGCCGTGCCGAAACGAAAGATGCCGAGGCCTTTGAAGCTGTTTGGTCCGCTTTGCGAGAGCAGTTTAAAAAACAACAAAAGTCTGGAAAGCCTCATGTCAAGGCTGCTTCCTTGGTCCTGGATATGGAGCAGACTGACCGTTGGAAACTGATCCATTTCACCGACGTCATGAACTCGAAGTCTTACTATCGTCAATATTCGAGCATGATCGGACGAGTCCGTAAGACCATGGCCGAGGAGGGATTCATTCAAGAGGTGCGGGAAATTGACGAAGGCGATAACGGGAAAGTCAAGAAAACGAGAACCCCGTTTATCGTGCTGCTGAAGGAAGTGAAGTAGTTGTCTTTTGAGGCGGCTGCCGTGTCCCTCAATGCCGCCAGACAGTCAGAATCACAGGCAAAAAACATTTAGAACTTTCATACTCCTTTTGCAAGAGGCGCTATTGCTCGCGGCGCGCAATTGGAATTGTGAGGTGTAAATGCTCCCAGATCGAGAGACTACTCCCGCCGACATCCTAGACTACAACTTTTCGCATCTCTGCTCTCAACATGTCGATGATGCATTTCTTGAGAGTGAGGCCGTTCTGGCATTTGCCAACCGTAGACATTTGGCACGAATGGTACGGCACTACAAAGCGGAGCTGGAACAGGCTGATGAGGTTCTGGCGCCAATACTCTATCGCATAAAACAATTCATTTCGCAACAAGGTCGTAGCGGACGATGGCGCTCATGGCTAAAATCTGTCGGGATCGAGCGATCTTGCGCAGATAGACTGGTGCTCGCTTACGCCACTTCGATTGGCCGTCGCTACGAACTACCGAGTCGCCAACTCGAGGTTTTGGAGGGCGATGTCTCCCTAGCCGCTCATCGCACCTACAAGAAACTGAAAGCGCGCTTGAGCTCCCAGAGATCCAAGCTTCAATTTCTTTCTTGCCTGGGCGCGCTGCTTGACGTATCCGTCGAAAACGATGATCGTAGCGTGAGACTCACGGAGACGAAAGAATGCGAGCTGAGCGACGAAGAGATATGCAAAGTGCCGGCCGTTTTCGACATGCAAGAAGATGGCACTGCACGCCCAGTTTACGATTTCCTGAATACCACCGGCGCAAGTGAATGAACCGGCGATCTCTTTGTGTTTTCGATCGAATATGAAGACGGAACAACCGTCTGGTTTCAGGTATTCACTCGTTTTTCTGAACAATCTGGTCGAAATTGTAGCTGGAATGTCAATCCGATCGGTATACCAGGGGTGTAGACGTTTCTCAGGTCTGCTGGAACCTGAGTCGGATCCGCTTGGCGCTTCGTGTCTGTGGCGCTGAGGTGTGTCGGTGCGTCATATGCGTCCATTTATCGATGCTTGCCTGGCATGTATCAGGAAGTCTGACTGATTTCCGGTCAGCCAGACTAGCGCGAATTTACAAGAAATATTGGGAAATCGTGTGCGTCGAGTGTGCGAGAAAGGAAACCCAAGGTGGCGAGAAAGCTCGGTCAGATCGTTGCCAGGGGAGACAATCGCTGGCTCGTCCGCGTTTCCCTTGGCCGAGACCGGGCAACCGGCCGGCGCCGCTATCTCAATCGCACCATCTTGGGTTCGCACCGAAAGGCGCAGCAGTTTCTGTCGTGGCAGCTCCTCGAACATGCCAAGGCTGGCGAATTGCGCGGGGCTGAAACGACCTTGAACGCTTTTCTCGATCAGTGGCTCCGGCTCGCCGCCGAGCCGAAAGTGCGGCCAAAGACCTATCGCGATTACGCGTCATTGTTGGAACGATACATCAAGCCTGTGATTGGGCATTTCACTCTGCAGCAACTTAAACCACTCGACATCCAATTTGTCTACCGCCGCATGCTCGATCTGGAGCTTTCTGCCCGAACTGTCCGGTACGCACACTCCGTGCTTCACAGCGCGCTCGAGCAGGCTGTGAAGTGGTGCCAACTCACGCGCAATCCTTCCACCGGGCTGGCACTTCCCAAGGTGCAGCAAGGAGTCCCGTCGGTTCTCTCAGTCGACCAGGCACGACTGTTTCTATACAAGGCCAGGAAACACCGGTGCGGTGCGGCGCTCATCCTTGCGCTTACATCGGGCTTGCGGCCAAGCGAGTTGCTCGCTCTTCGTTGGTCTGACGTTGATTGGCATGGGGAAACTATCACTGTGGAACGCACGCTTGAAAAGGGGAAAGGTTGGCAGTTTCAACCAACAAAGCGACCCGCCAGTCGACGCCAAGTCAAGCTGCAGGCCTGGGTCGTCCGCCTGCTGGCTGATCTGACGCAGAGTGCGAGCCAAAATGCCAATCAGGAGCAGATTTTTCAAACTCAGAATGGCTTTCCGATTAACAGTGACTACTTGGGTCGCATCATGAAGAACATTCTTTGTGATTGCAACCTTCCCCTAATTCGCCTTTACAATCTCCGCCACTCAGCTGCGAGCCTGGCTCTTTCAGCCGGCGTATCAGTAAAGATCATCTCCGAGCAACTGGGCCATGCCAATCCGGCGTTCACTATTCAAACGTATACACATTTGTTGCCACATATGCAGGCAGAAGCTGTTCAACGGGTGGAAAACTTACTCGCAATCTCATCCAGCGCTAAAAAGCCGCCCGTATTGATTCGTCCTCAGGCGGTGGCGTCTAACACAGCTTGAATACGCAGAATTCTGTACTTTCACTCGTTCTCGCGAAAGGAAGATTCATGCCCGAGCCTCTCATTACATGTCCGTCCTGTCATACCGAAATCAAATTAACGGAGTCCTTAGCCGCTCCGCTAGTCGAAGCAACCAGGAGCGAATTCGAAAGGAGGCTTCGAGAGAAAGACAGCGACGTTGCGCGGCGTGAGCAACAGCTTTACCAGGAAAGGGAGGAAATAACTGCCGCCAGGGAGCAGATGGAAACCTCGATCGCTGAGCGCGTAGAGGCCGAGCGACAGTCTATCGCAGCCGAGGAATCGAAAAAGGCGCGTCTGCTGGTTTCCAATGAACTCAATGCAAAATCGAATGAGATCGGAAATCTTCAGGAGATTATCGCTTCGAAAGATCAAAGATTGTTGGATGCTCAGAAGGCACAGGCTGAAACGATGCGGAAGCAACGGGAGCTCGACGATGCGTTACTGGCAGTGGATCTCAGCATAGAGCAGCGCGTACAGGTGTCACTCGGTTCTATCCGGGAGAAGGCAAGACGGGACGCCGAAGCCGAATTGAATCTCAAGATCACGGAGCGAGAAGAGACCATCGCCAGCATGCAGCGTACGATCGAAGTTCTGAAACAGAAGTCTGCGCAGGGATCACAACAAATGCAGGGCGAGGCTCAGGAGCTCGAACTCGAAATGCTGCTTACACAGAAGTTTCCAATGGATATGGTTGACCCGGTGCCCAAAGGCGTATTCGGCGGCGACATCCTTCATCGAGTATTGAATTCATCCGGTCAGCTTGCCGGCACAATCCTATGGGAATCAAAACGGACAAGGAGCTGGAGCGACGCCTGGCTTGCGAAGCTTCGTGGCGACCAGCGTTCTGCGAAGGCTGAGATGTCGGTCTTGGTTTCCCGAGCTTTGCCCAAAAGTTTGGATTCTTTTGGGCTAGTTGACGGTGTCTGGGTTGTCGATCCGCGATGTGTTTATCCAGTTGCGACAGCACTACGACAGTCATTGATTGAGATAGCAAACGCTCGCATCACTCGCGAGGGCAGAAACACCAAGATGGAACGGGTGTACGACTATTTGACTGGCCCGCACTTTAGAGCCCGCGTCCAAACCATCGTTGAGAAATTTATCGAACTGGAGGAAGAACTCGCCAGCGAACGGAGAACAATGATCCGCATCTGGGCGAGAAGAGAAGGTCAGATTCGGGGCGCAATCGAGGCGACCGCGGGCATGTATGGTGATCTCCAGGGAATTGCAGGCTCTGGAATTGAGCTGATCGAAGGCCTGAAGTTCACCGAGCTCCCGGAGGGAGTAAGGGCGCCTTCTGATGCTGGGCTGATCAACAATCAATCACTATAACTGAGGCGATCTGGAGGAGGGATGGCGGATTGTCGGAGCTGCAATGGAACGGGTCGATGTTCTAGTTGTAAAGGTACGGGGCATTTTGGTTATCCGGGGTACGGGCCAGCGGAGAACCGGCCACCGTGCTCGTTCTGTCACAGTTCAGGGGTATGTCGTGTCTGCAGAGGGACTGGGAAATCATAAATAGATGACCGTCAAGATCTGCGACTGGACTCTAAAGCTCGGTGCCTTCGATATTGACCTCTGATAAGAGGAGATTTCCCGGGATTAGATCCGGGGAAAACTGCCCAGAGCACGCGAAGTTAGGTCAGAGGCCTAGGCTCGCCGACGCGTTCTCGCGGAACATCTCTCCGGCCGGATATAGCGCCGCAAAACGCGACGTGATTTGTGGCGAGTGGTTTTGGCGATGGCGCGTTCGGACGATCCGTTCAATGCCGCCTGCGTCGCCATGCCTGCGCGAACGCTATGGCCGGCGATGTTGGTTGCATTCATGCCGGCACGCGCAGCGGCGGTTTTGAAGATCGCGGCGATTGAATCGCGATGCAAGCCAGTGGTAGCCACGCGGCTGTGACGATCGACTCCGCGAAATGCCGCGCCTTCCTTCACGTTGGCAGCTTTGAGCCATTGGCGAAGTGCTCTGATCGGGCACGTATCGTTGTGTTCGCCGAATGGGATCGCGACTTTGTCGCCGGCCTGCTCCTGATCGGCCTTTGAGCGCGGCAAGGTGATCACGAGTCCGGATGTTGAAAAGCACAAATCAGATACGTTCATCGCACAGAGTTCCGAGCGGCGAAACGCGCCCGCGAAACCAATCAGAATAAGTGCGCGATCGCGCAGGCCGAGAAGATTCTTCGGGCATGCGGCAAGAAGGCGGCAGATGTCACTCAACAGAAGCGCGTCTTTGCATTTCTGCGCGACACCCAGGGTGCGGCTGGCGCCTTTGAGGACTTCGCCGACAACGAAATGCTTGGTTGAGGTTGGAGAGTCTTCGAAACCAGCTGCCTGGTGGGCTTTTGAGATGGACGCCAGGCGTCGCGCGATGGTCGCGGGTGCAAGTCGGACGACGACGCAGGACGCAATGTAGAGGGCGATGGTCTGAGGAGCGCAAGGCAGTGATGCGAGTCCGTGAGCCGTGCACCAGGATTCGAAGATCCGGAAGTCGGATTGGTAGGCTTTGCGAGTGGAAGGGGCCTTGGCTTCGCGGATGAGATCGTTGGCTTTCTGGATTAGGTCTTCAAGGTCAGTAGAAGGATGAGACAAGTTGATGAGTTTGTCTTGCATGAAAACAACTCCGGGGTATAGGCAGGGAAAAACAGAAAGGCCGCGGCACGTGAGCGCCCGGCAAGGAGATTGTGAATGGGAATGAATTGACCTGTGGATGAGGGGAATTAGCAGAGACCGAAGCCAAACAGGGAACACCAGCGGGGCAGTCAGGTCGTTGCTGGATTCTGGGTCAGCCGCTCCTCAGCTGCAATCAGTGAAACCGGTCGTCGTGCGCGCCATCTTCAGAGTAGTGAGACCTGCCCATTGAAAGCTGAGCGGCGGAAGACGCTCCAACGGTTCGAGCAGGGAAGGTGTCTAAAGACGGTTTCCGAACGGAAACTACCACCAAAGTGGGCGGAATTCTTGGAGGGAGCACGATAGAATTCCAGTAGTCCCAAACATCGTAGCAGTGCCTTTTTCCACTTCATTGGCAGCTGAACGAGGCCGGAATGTTGAGCAGTTTGTCGGCGAAAACGGTGGAATCTGTGATGCTCCGGCTCCTTGAGGGAGGGCATCAATGAACGATGTTGCACCGCTGGTTCTCGATCTTCTTAACTACATTGAACAAGTCGAAAAGCTGAAGGCGAAGCCCGCATTTAGTGTACCGACTGAATACTTCTCTGCCTTGCAGGAGGATCTCAAAGGGCTTCCTGAAGTCCAATTTAACGTCCAGGACAAAGACGGAGATATTTGGCTTCGCATTCCTCGACTTCATGAGATACAGCCACCACCTCCCGACAGCACCCTTGTTGATTGGATTACGCTGCCGAAGGTGCCAACTCGCCTTCCTGAATTGCGCCCCGTTCGTGAGATATACGATGGCAAACGTCTAGTCCGGACCGAGCGGATTGAAGACGCGCCTCGCATTCCTGAGCTGTTTGATTGGTATGTTGATAACCAATGGAAACCGTGGGCTGGAGCGGAGGCGCCGCGCCGCCAGACCATCAAGCGATACAACGAGCTGTTTTCCATACAGCAGACGATTTCAACAGAAGGTTCAGAAACTCAACTGGAAATGGTCTGGGGTACTGGGTTCGCGCTCTGGAAGAAAGAGGGGGCGGGAGTCACTTTACGTCATCCCCTAATGACGCAAGTATGTGAGGTCACGCTGAACGAGCGTACCTTCGATCTGGAGATAAGACCCCGCGAGGCCGATCCCCGCCTTGAACTCGACACATATGTTGCACTCGAAATTTCGGGTGTGAGACAGTTCGAAGCCTACTGGCGAAGCGCATTGGAGAATGGTGCGAACAGGCCGAACCCTTTCGAACCGTCGAGCTACGAAGGAACGCTGAAGGCTGCCGTAGGATATCTCGATTCATCGGGCAAATATGTGGAACTGTGTGAAACTCCAAACTTGCCGGTCGCAGCGGAAACGCTCACGATTACGAATGCCTGGGCCCTCTTTGCTCGGCGCCGTTCGAGCGGGATCTTTCTGGAGGATGTCGCGCGCCTGAAGAAGAGCGTCGAAGCTGCTCCAAGTCTTCCACCCGTCGTCAAGGATTTCGTTGTGCGAGGATCGGGCGAAGTCGAAACCCCCGTACTCCAGTCGTATCGAGGCCTCTCCTCCAGTGAAGATTATGCCGACGGGTTTGAGCTGTATTTCCCGATGGCCTACAACGACGAGCAAGTTTCGATCGTTCAAAAGCTTCAACACAGCAACGGCGTTGTTGTTCAGGGTCCTCCAGGAACCGGAAAAACGCACACAATCGCGAACATCATCTCGCACTATCTCGCGCAAGGTTTGCGCGTCCTAGTGACCTCAAAAGGTGAATCTGCTTTGAACGAGGTGATAGGCAAGCTACCAGAACGTATCAGACCGCTTTGTGTGGGCTTGTTGTCCAGCGAAAATGATGGGCTGAAGAAATTTGAACATTCGATTCAAACCATTGCGACGAATGTTTCCGCGATGAACGCATCGAATGCCGTCCGAGAGATTAATACGCTTCAAGAAAGGTTGAATCAGCTGCACGCCAAGATCTCTCATCTGGACCGGCAGGTGAGTCAGCACGCGGCGAAGCATATGCAGAATTACAAGTTCCAGGGACGAGAAGTGAGTCCGGAAGAGATGGCAAAGCTCGTTCTTACGCAGGCTGACGATCATCAATGGATGGATGACAGCGTGCCTGAAGGCGGAGCCGAGTTGCCCTTCAGCGATATAGAAATAAGTGGGCTTCGCAAGGCGCGGATTCTGGTGGGAGCGGATTTGTCGTATCTCGACGCATCCGTCCCTGCGGCGGACAACTTTCCGACGTGGTCTGATCTGGCCGAATTGCACCGCGATCTCGTACTGGCAAAATCAATTGAGGCAAGCATTCAGGTTGGAACGACGATGCCGTTGAAGGATTCGTCTTTTGAGACTTTCACGGCTGCGCAAAAGCTCATTGAGTTCCTCGATAATCGAAAGGCCCTGAAAGAAAAGCTCGCTCAGGTAAAGAATCCCAGACTTGCTGTACTCGGGGAGCGCTTCGGCGACTTCCGCGAGGATGATCCGCTGCTTCTTTCGCTCAAACAGGTCTGCGCAGACGTGCGCGCTCTCGAAGCTAAGCGCAAAGACCTCTTGGCCAAAGCTGTTGTCTGCCCCGATGGCGCAGAGTCGAATTCTGATTTTGTGGACGCAGTTGCTCGCTTGACGGCCGGCAAAACTGCTTTTGCTCTTCCGTTTGGGAAAAGTGAAGGCCGCAAACTCATCGCGGCTGTTACAGTGTTGGGTTCGACCCCAAGTACTGAATCAGACTGGCAGTTCGTGCAAGACACGTTAGATTGGCGCTTGTCAGCCAAGCGCATTTGCGCAACCTGGAATTCAATTGCGGGAGAGTTCGGGATCGATAAACAGGGAGGACCGTTGGACTCCGCATGTCGAGCGATGGCTCAAATTGACGAGTTCATCCGAGATGCCCAAACATTGTCCTTCAGCTATGAACGTCAGTTGCGGACAGAGGTCGCGAAAGTCATTCCTGCGGCGGTCGCCGCTAATGCGTTTGAAAAGGGCGAGCCCGGGATGGAACATCTACACCATTCATTGCACGCTCATCTCGACAAGGGACGGCTCAAGTATGCGATGGGGCGCGTCGAGGAGCAGGTAAAGAAATTGGAAGACAAGAGCGGCGCAATCGTGGATGCCTTGCGTCTGTTCTTTAGCGGCGAGATCGGAAACGAGAACCGGGACGAATCTGCACTGAGGAATGAATGGCTTTCCTTACATGGCGAACTGACGCGGATCAACCGTCTTCGCCCTGCCCTCGATGAGATTGGTTTCATTTCGGATCAAATAGTAACTGCTGGCGCACCGCGCTGGGCGCAGCGAATTCGAACGCAACCGGCCGAAGCTGAGAGCGATTCTGTCATTCCCTCGACTTGGCCTGAAGCATGGCATTGGAGAAGTGCTGTCACTTTCCTTGAACGGATTGACGTACATCATAGAATGCGAGAGCTCTTCGCAGAGCGCAAACAGTTGACAGGGATTCTCGCGCGTACATATCAAGATCTGGTCGCGGAGAAGACGTGGCTGGGTGTCTACAATAATTCACCGAGTTCGATCCGCCAAGCCCTCCAGGCGTATCTGAACTCTATACAAGCGATGGGAGCAGGAACGGGCGTTCGGGCGATTCGACATCGTCGCACGGCTCGCGAAGCGATGAAGCTCGCATATCGTGCTGTTCCATGCTGGGTGCTTCCCGAATGGCGTATTTGCGAGACGCTGCCGCCCGATCTTGGCCTTTTCGATCTGGTGATCATAGACGAGGCATCACAATCGGACATATGGGCATTGCCGGCCCTGTTGCGTGGCAAAAAGTTATTGGTTGTGGGTGATCACAAACAAGTCTCGCCCTCCGCAATTGGTGTCCCAGAAGAGAAAATCAAAGAGCTTCGAGATCGGTTCCTCATGGAACAGCCATTTGGATCAGAGATGACACCGGATAAGTCGATCTATGACTTGGCCCGCGTCGTGTTCGCGGGAAGTTCCGTCATGCTGGTCGAGCACTTCCGCTGCGTTCCCGCCATCATTGAATATTCCAACCGGGAATTCTATGAAGGCGACATTAAGCCCCTGCGCTTGCCGAAGGCGAATGAACGGCTCGACCCTCCGCTAATTGACGTCTTTGTGAAAGGTGGGTTCCGCGACGCAAAAGACATCAACCACTCAGAGGCGAAAGCAATTGTCGATGAAATAGAGACAATTTTGATGGACCCGGATTTGGTCGGTCGTTCGCTTGGTGTTGTCACCTTGCAAGGGACCACGCAGGCAGCAGAGATTCAGCGGCTCATCACACAACGCATTTCACCGATTGATGTGCTTGCCCGACAGATTGCAGTTGGACCTCCACCAGTGTTCCAAGGACGCGAACGCGACATCATGCTCGTTTCGATGGTCATCGGTCCCAACGACCGTGGTGCGGCCAACCGCGCAGACATGAAGCAGAGATACAACGTTGCGATCTCTCGCGCACGAGACAGAATGTATCTTTTCCGTTCAGTGGAGCAAAGAGCTTTTGGCGAAGATACCCTCAACGGGCGACTCATTCGGCACTTCAAAGAGCCATTCCGCGTGAATGCGCGGCTGGCGCAAGCCCTTCGAGATCGCTGCGAATCGGGCTTCGAATTCGAAGTCTATGATGAGTTGGTAAAGCGTGGGTATCGGGTCGAGCCGCAAGTTAGGTGCGGGACCTACAGGATAGATTTCGTGGTAAATGGTTCCGAAGGACGGCGCCTCGCGATTGAGTGTGACGGCGATCGATTCCACGGGCCCGGCCAGTGGTCCGATGATATGGCTCGTCAACGTGTCTTGGAGCGTGCTGGCTGGACGTTTTGGCGTTGCTTTGCATCAAGCTGGGCACGAACCCGTGAGGCTTGCGTTCGTGACTTGATCCAGACGCTCGACGGATTGGGAATCGAGGCGATTGGATCAGAAGAAGTCGATAACACTGTTTGGGTTCAATACCGGGAGGTTGATCCCTTCGACCTCGACATACCGGCCGTGGAGATGGTGTGACTCGTCCGCTTATGCAGAACGGCATAGCAGAACTCGAACGCATGTTCGAGTCCTGTCAGGCTGACCCTCAGATCCTCGAGGCATTGGAATCTGAGCTGAAGTTTCGTAGTGTCCCTCGCGCTACAACCCTATTGGCCAAAGTACGGCGGGCTATGAATGGCGCTCCGATTCTTCCAACTGCAAGTCAAGACGCCCTATTCGAAAACACGGTATCGGTTCCTCGGCAGATAGAACTCCCCATCGCGATAACTGATTCGGATAGCGCCGCGCCCACAAAGAGAGAGCTCGAACCTCCCCTAAAAGTTTCCGTCGATGATGCCTATAAAATTCTGAAGGTCGCCCCGAACGCTTCGTGGGATTCGATTGAGCAATCACGCCGCACCGTCGTCGAACTTACACGCCCCGATCGCTTGGAGAAGCTAAACGACGAGAGGCGTCAGGCACTCCGGCTGGATGCGCTTAGAGCCAATGCAGCCTTGGATGCGCTCCTTCAGGAGCGCAGAGCGCGATAGCAGTAGTTGAACGATCACGAACAAAGTCTCCGATGGGAATCGGAGACGGAAGTCCACTTGCCAGCGAAATTGGGCCAACTGGATGCTCGAACGCAAAGCGGGTTTATCATCATTCTTTACCCAGAAGTGGCCTCGCTTTGCAGTAGTACACGTTCTTCGCCGATGAATTCTATATGAAAAGTGTTCCCCATCACGTAGTCCTTCGTCTCGCCGTGACTGGCGGTTTTTTAGCCGGAGCACACCTCGAATTTGCGGACGGCTTGAACTGTCTAATCGGAGGGCGGGGGGCCGGCAAGACGACGGCCCTCGAATTTCTTCGTTTCGGCCTCGGACTCATGCCGGATCCGAAGACGAATGCGCAGCGACACCGTGGAATCGACGCTCTGGTGAGGTCCAACCTGGGAGGCGGCCGACTCGAGATCGAGCTCCGTACTAAGACAGATATGCGATACACAGCCACGCGCAGCGCTCAGGAAGACGTTCAGGTCCTGAACGAAGTGGGCACCCCCGTCGCTATTTCTCTCGATCGCGATCAGATATTTTCGGCCGACGTCTTCAGTCAAAACGAAATCGAAGAGATTGCATCTAGTCCGAGAGCGCAGTTGGAACTCCTCGACCGCTTTCAGGAGCAGGAGACGAAGGCGATTGAGCGTGAATTGGAGCAACTCAAGCGCGAGTTGGGGCAATCGACCGCGGATTTGCGTCATTTAGACCGGGAGGTAGACGACGCCCGCGTCAAAGCATCGGAGCTGCCTGTATTGCAGGAGAAGCTTAAGGGCCTCGCTGAACTGGCCGGACCTGATGCCGCTCGGATCAACACGGCACATGGCGCCAAAGGTCAACGAGCCCGCGAGGAGAAGGTGCCCGAACTCATCAGGCTGGCAACTGAGAAGCTGCTGCGAGAGATCGCGGCCACCCAGGCGTCGTTTCGCACCGGTGTCGAAGCCCAGCTCGACTCCCAGATTCTTAAGGGTGCGAACGGAGAGCTCTTGAGCGCCCTGCGAGCCGAGCTGGAGTCGTTCATCGAAGAACTCGCGGTGGCTGTCGAATCGATTGGGAAGAGGGCTCAGGCCCTTCAGGATCACATCCAGATTCACGCGGCTGCGCTCGCTGAGCGGCATGCACTGCAGGAGGCAGGGTACCGCTCCATCGTTGCCGCGTCGGCCGAGCAGGGAGAACGCGCTGCCGAAAGACAGGCTCTCCAAGCCTCGCTCACCAATGCCGAATCTGCAGCGAAGGAACAACAAGGAAAAGAGAAACAGCGGGCAGAGCTGCTGAAGGCCCGCGGGGAGCTGCTGAAGCGCGGCTCCGAACTGCGCGATCAACGCTTCGCGCTCCGCAAGAAGATAGCAGAAAGCTTATCCAGCGAATTTCCCAGCATTCGTGTCACGGTCGAGCAGTCTGCGGACCTTGAGGAGTACCAGCAGCTGGTTACCGATGCCCTCAAAGGCGCCGGCGTTAAACAAGGCGCCGTCGCAGAGCGGTTGTGCCCGATCTTTCTCCCTGAGGAACTGGCCGCCATAGCTGCCGAGGACGATTTGTCCCTGTTTGTTACACGTTCGAGCTTTGACGAAGATCGCTCGAAGAAGATTCTCTATGCGCTACGCAACGGAGGAGCTCACTACGACGTTGAGACGGTCGGGTTAGGGGACCGGCCTTCCATCGAACTCCTCGATGGAGCGACTTTCAAAGAGTCCACGCAACTCTCCACCGGCCAGAGATGCACCACTATCCTCCCCATCCTGCTGACCCAGAGTGAACGCCCGCTCCTTATCGACCAGCCGGAAGACAACCTCGATAACGCCTTCGTGTTCCAGACCATCGTACGAGCGCTAAAGGCGATCAAAGGCGCCCGCCAAGTCATCTTTGTGACCCACAATCCGAACATCCCAGTTCTGGGAGAGGCGGAGCGCGTCTTCGTCTTCTCCTCCGACGGACAGCACTCCGTTCTCAAGCAGGTCGGCAGTGTGGATGAATGCAGAGTGCAAATCGAGAATATCCTCGAAGGGGGCCGCGAAGCATTTCTCTTGAGAAAAGAACGCTATGGCCACTGAAGACCTGGGATTGTTAGGTGCTCTCGAATCGCCGGATTGGCCCGTTGTGCTCGGGGCAATCGCGCGGGCGGAGACCCAGATGCGCGATTCAATCATCGGCGATCCCAAGGTGGAACTGATCGTCGCCAAACTGTCGTCTCTTGCGGGCCACAGCAAGTGGGAGGTGCGCAGAGCCGTCGCGAATGCTGCCGCCCATGCGCCGCATGCCGTCTTCGAACACGTATTGGCCAGACTGGCACGAGATGACAACCAGAGGGTGCGGCAGGCAGCAGAACATGCCGCGCTGCGCCGCCGAGATTCCCGCAACGCGAGCTCTTTGGGAAAGCAGCACGAGGAGCGCATAAACGCCACCCTAGATACCATCGAATCGCGCTTCGGGACGGTCGGCAGAGAGGCAGTCAAGCGCGCAGCCGAGCAGATGGCGAACACCTATGCGCGCGAGCTATACCACGAGGTGATTCGGCTGCTGTCGCCAGTAGCGGCGTCGGCAGAACGCCTTCGGGCAAAGTTGTTAGCGGAGCAGCATCTTCCCGCATTACTGATGGAAGAAGCCGATGGGATTGGCAGGCGTGTCCACCGGCTCCGGACGATCCTCGATGGAATGCGCGCCTATACAGCGCAGCCCACCCTTGCCTTCCAGTCTGAGAGTCTCAAAGAGATCGTTCAGGAAGCGGTTGGCGTCGCGCTCGAAAGCGACGGGCATGGGTCGCGTCGGCCCACCATCGAGATTCGAGTTCCATCATCAGCCGTCGTCGAGGTGTCGCGATCTCGTCTCGTTCAGGCTCTGACGAACATCCTAGTAAATGCAGCGGAAGCCTATTCCGAGGATGCAGTCGCGAGGCCGATCGAAATCACTGCCGGCATCGAGGAGCGTCTCGTCCGCATGACCATCCGCGACTCCGGATGCGGCATGTCGGAGGAAAACCTGCGCGATGCGCTCACTCTGTTTTCGACCAGCAAGGCGACCGGCACCGGATTCGGCCTGCCACTTGCGGTCAAGATTGTAGAGTCCGAGCATGGCGGACGGCTCAGTCTCGAGAGCGCGAAGGGACAGGGGACCAGCGTTCACATTCTGCTTCCAAAACACCGCGAGGCAGGGCGATGAAGAGCAGTCACTGTGTGTTGATCGTTGAGGATGACGCGGAGACCGCACTCGATCTTCAGCTGATTCTCAATTCATTGGACTGCTACAGCGTTCCCGTGACCAACGTGGAAGACGCGAGACGCGAACTCGAGGCCAGGTCTTTCTGTTTGGTGCTTCTCGATCTCGAGATCAAGAGTGAGCCTGGTGCAATCAAGGGGCACGTCGAATATGGCAAAGCGCTCCTGCGCAAAATCCGCCAGATGTATTCCGAGCACAACGGCTTGCGTTTTTGGCTTCCGGTGCTGGTGATCAGTGGATTCGCTCGCGAACGCGACGAGGCGCTTGAGCTTATGAGAGACGGCGCAACGGATGTGATTCAAAAGCCGATCGACAGCAAGGCCGTTTCCCAGGCCATACGGGAGGCGCTTGCTGAGAGCTATCGTGAAACCCACGATCTCTGTGAAAACCATCCCGTTGTGGCCCGAGACAACTTCAAGGAAAAGGTTTTGCTCGCGATTCCGGGTGATCGATCGAAGCGACGCACCGTCGTCCGGCTCGGTACCCAATCGGTTACGCTAACCGACGGCTCCCTGCGAGTACTTCTGCATTTGGTCCTCGGCCACCTCAAAAAGCAAAAAGTGCATAAGACCGAGTTGGGAGCGAACCGTGAGCAAGGTTTCAAGGGGATCTCGATCCTGCGCAATGAGCTGAAGCCGGCCCTTGGTGGCGTCGAGATCATCAAAAATGATTACCAGGGAAACTATAACTTCGAACCCACCGTCACCATCGGGGAATGCAGTTGCGAGAAATTAGTGGAAATCGGTGACCGGGCCATTACAGACCTTGCTACTGAGATTCGCACCCAGTCGTCCGCAAAGAAGAAAAAAGTCTGAAGGAAACTTTCGGAAGTTTCCGCCACAACGCCGCCGTCGTTGAAATCCCGCTCCCCGTCATAGAGTGATTTTAGTCAGGTCTGAGCGCAACGGTTCAGAGTCCATGACCAAGGAGCGTGCATGAGCAACCACTGTGAGACAGGATTGGATGATCGCTGTCGAGATGCGGACGGCGGGATTCGCAGGAAGCGTGGCGACACCCTTGTTGGCACTCTCCGCGACGAGTACGGGCCGAACTTCGCGCCCGGAGTCCGTTCGGATATGCGCCTGGACACGCTGCTGGAAAGGACCGGGGCGGCCTCGCTGAGCGACTTCCTGAAAAACCAGAACAAATAACCAAACCGTCGCCCCCGACCGGGAAGGAGCGCCAGTATGTCAATCCGGATCACCTGCATCAAGAAGTCGAATGGGTATCACGAGGATCCCCACCACGCCATCTCGGAGCTCGGCTGGACAAACGAACAAACTAACGAGACGGGCCGGTCAACCCGGCTGGAGATGTACGACTGGATCAAGAACCAGAACGGCGTGGCATCCGTGGCGGATGCGCGCGGAAACAAGGCCCGCGTCGGCGGTCGCGAGCACGCGAACGGTACCAAATACGTTCAGACCTATGCCGATCGTATATGGACGGACAATCTGCTCGCCTTGCCCGAATGCCGGTAAACGGCACCGCATCGGAGCCTATTCCGGTTCGTGGCAGATCATCGATTTGGTTGAGAAAGGAAGTGGAACATGGCAATCGAAGGAACCCGCACTAATTCCAGTTCGCTGGACGAAGCAGTCGAACATTTGAAAGAAGCCGAGGCTCACTTGGAGCACGCACGCGAGGATGAGGCTAGGGCCGAGCGTGAAGTAAAGGAAGCTATTCACGAAATCGAGGAGACATCGCAGCGTGACGAAGTCGATGTCCATGTGATTCATGTGAACGAGTTGGAGAAAGCCACCTTTAAGGAAAAGATCCATGCGACGCTTCAGCAGGTGTGGGACAAGTCCTACAAGGAGCTGAAACTCGAACGGAAGCAGAAGGACGTTTTTCAGACGGCCAGCGCTCAGCCGAAGTCACTGATGGGACAGCTGCAGCTTACGCTTGAGCAGGCACGAGACCGGAAGGTCATCGAGAACTTCCACTTCGGGATCGCGTCTGAGACGGGCGGTGCCTGATGGCGCAGATTGTTCCGCCGATGCCCGTTCTCGACATCGCGCGGGGCATCGCTTCACTGGATGAGGACATCCCTCGCGTCCTCGCTTTCTTGGGCAAAACGGCGATAGAGGAGTTGGGCTGGCAAAGACCGAATAAGAGCTCACTCATTGTTCCCATACATGGGACGCTCAACGGGGTCACAGAAAGTTATGTTCTGCGTCTTGGCTTTGCCGCATACCGGAAATGGCCGCCCAGCGCCCAGTTCGTGAATCCCGGCACGTTGGTGTACGCGCATCCTGTCGACCAGCATCATCTGCCTATCGTCACCAGCCCCGAATGCCATGTGCATCCGAACTATTCGGCTGCGAACGGTAGGACCCTGCAGCTCATATGCTGCTCAGCGACACAAGAGTTTTACGATACGGCGCATCCTGTGGAACCCACCCTTATTTGGAGCGGGCAAAACACCTTTTACACCACAGTGGCGGCCATTCAAAAGGCAATGGCCTCCTTCTATGGAGGGCGCTTCGCAAAGCCATGAGCATGGAAGACGAATTCAAGCGCAATCCACCACTGTTGCCTTATGAGCCTGGAACGGTACGACTGTTCCTCCCCTTGGAAGCGCTGAATGCAACTCACCGTCTCCTGCGGGTAGCCGATCGACGCGAAAGCGGCGTGATGTGGTATGGAACCAAAGATGCGAGCGGTGAAGGGACAGTTTGTTACGTGGTGGCGCCTCGACAACAAATGCGCCGGGGAAATTATCACGTCAGCGCGGAGGCTTTGGCGGAGGTTGTTCATCGCCTGCCCGAGGGATGGAAACCGCTCGCCCAGGCGCACAGTCATCCTGGGGAATGGGTCGAGCACTCCACCTATGACGACGCTATGGTGAGTAGCCATCGCATTCTATCGCTGGTGTTCCCTTCTTACGGTCGCAAAACCCGCAGTTTTTTGCACGGCGTCGGCGTACACGAATGGCAGAAAGGCTACTGGCACCGTCTCGATCCTGATTTGGCAAAGAAACGACTTTGTCCTGTGGATGGAGAGGTTCGCGTGGAGGACCTGCGATGAGTATCGATCCCGAGATTGGCAGCAGGCACATGCTGGGCACGGATGGCCTGGCGGAGCAACCGAATGCAATGCATCAATACGTTCGCATCGTAATCTCGAAAGATTGGGCGGACTCTGTGGCTGGCCAGTTAATTGCGGAGTGCCTTGTCAACCTGCTGGCGCGACAAGTGAGTCTGGTCGAACAACTGGAGATTGTTTCGGCGGACGTTCCATTGCTCATCCACCCCATCATCAAGGGTGAGTGGCAGGCACTTACTGAATATCTAGTGGCAGTTGGCGAGTGGGCTGTTGGCATGAAGGTGCGAACGGGAGATAATTCCTCCCCTTATGAGGCAGACCACACAATCGTCATCGGCGGCGCGACGGCGCCGGACTCGGCCAAGACGATTGCGTGTATCGCAGATAGCTGGAAGGCGTGGGTCGGTGAGTCGAAAAACGTTCCTGACCACCGTCCTTCACCCTCGCTGAATCCGGTCGGGCCATTCTTCGCAGCGGCCTTAGCCGCAGGAGAGATCTTCAAGAGAACCTGGGGGCTTCGTCGCGGACGATTCCTCGACAACCATGCATACTCTCTTTGGAAGAATTCCATGAGCTCGGTTTGGGAAGAGTTGGACGCGGGCCCCGCCTTGAACGAACTTCACCTGCCGCCCTTCGTTCTCGTAGGTGTCGGCGCCGTAGGCAATGCGTTGGCCTATGTGTTGACTCATCTGGAAAACCGCGACATATACCCGGTGCTAGTGGACGATGACGTCTATGACAAGACCAATTTGAACCGCTGCATCCTCGCTGGAATCGAGGATTTGAATCAAGAGAAAACCGCAGTCCTGGCATCCCGTTTGGAGGAGGTTGGCATTGCCAGCTTTCCATTCAGTGGTGATCTAAAGCGTTTCGTGAATGACGGACGTGTGGGTATGCGCGCCGACGTGGCCGAGGAGATCGGAGCCGGAGTCTACCGCACGGTCGTCTCATGCGTCGACAAGGGAGACGGCAGGCAAGATATACAAGGCCTGCACCCTCAATGGCTTTTGGGAGGAAGCACATTTGATTTGCAGGCGAAGACGAACGTTTACGCCGGGGAAAGGGATGCAGCCTGCCTTGGATGCCACAATGCCCGTGAACATCATGGCGAGGCGATGCGCGCGATCGAACGTCAACTCCGCGCGATGGGCCGTCAAGAACGTGCTAGCTTCTTGACCGAACATGGGCTCGAGGTTGCAATTGTAGAGGGGTACATTAACGACTCGCAGTGCGGTCATCTTGGGAGGGCCGCGTTAATGGACTTTGTGTCTACTCCTCCTCCAGAATTCTCGGTCGGGTTTGTATCCATGGGGGCAGGGGTCCTTCTAGCCGCAAGCGTCTTCCGGAAGGTACAATCTGGGGAGACGGTACCCCATGTAAGCTGGATGACGACCTTCAACTTCCTCAATGGAAATTTGGGAGAAGGCTCGCTGGCACGCGACCCTCAGTGCCAGATCTGTTCCATGGCTGCTGAATTTCAGGATTCTATTTCCGAACTTTGAGGAGTACTTTGATACCGCCTAGGTGGACCATTCCGGTCAATCTTTACTATCGCCAATTCTGAACCTCAGCAACACTCATCTACCGCTAAAGCGGTGAAAACGCGCGTAATCATAAACCCGGCAAGACTGATCGCAATTGATCCAGAACCGCCAAGCACGTTCAGTAAGCCGTGTAGCTGAACACTCATTAGATTAAGTCCCGACAAACTGGCTAGTGTCCAATCATCGGTGGGGACACGATTGGGGATACTGATCCGGCATCAGTGACCCGAATCGATCTGCCCTCAAATTGTCCTGAGGCCCTGCATGTTCGGCGTGCGGGGATGCGCCGTAGCGCCCATTCCACAGGGCTTTCTGACCTCTGACAATGTGAAATTTCCCGGGATCAGGATGGGCTCCTACTGAGCCATGCCAAGTCAAGAAACGGTACATAACGTCTCAAAGAAGATCGTTTTGATTTTCGTGGCTTAGATCTAGGGTTATTTGCGGGCTGTCGGTCAGCCCTTCTGGGCAGCCTTCTTCTGCTTCGCCCAACGAAGCTTCTGGGCATCGGCGATCCTCTTTCGCGCCGCGGCGCTGAGGTGGCGTTTCTTTCGTGCAGGCTTGGCTGTTTTGGTATCAGAGGAAGAAGCAGCTGCAGTGGTGCCGGCGATCAGCTGACGAACCTGCTTGAGGCGTGCGATTTCCTCGTCGACCAGCTCTAGGATATGGTCTGTGCTCATGAGCTCAGTTTATATTGTGGCGTCGTTAGAGGGAGGGTCAGGCGGCATAGGGAGCGGGGCAGGGAAGAGCCGCGAGTCAGATCTGGCACACTGGTGGCACACTCTGCTTTGTCGAAGCCTAAGGTTGGTGCGGGTTTCAGAGTCGTGTCTGGCTGAGTCGCCGTCAGTCAGACTCTCTAGCAGCAAACTGCAAAACATGGATCTTCGCCTCTGGCGCGGGATGTTCTCGATCGATCTTCATCGCTTCCCATAATGCGGATTGAGTCGCCGAACACCCACCCTAGCCGGCCTGAACGAAGCCGCCGGGGCAGCAGGCGTTCACGTGTATTTCGGTCTGATGCTCCGGCGTTTAGCTTTGGTCACACGGAAGGTCGCCCGCACCCGCCCCGCACGATCCGCGTGCTGGGAATCACCGATTCTCGATCCAAGCTCGATTTGCTTTTGTCAGGGATCCCTGCGAACAGACGATCGCAAAAAGAGACAAAAAACAAATCCTTGACAGAAAATTGCCCTGCGGAGATGATGAGAGCGTTCTCGAACGTAATCGATTACATAGTAAAGCTTCGATGGTTATATGAAACCCGCGAAGCACTAATAGTTTTATGTACGTAATCGATTGCTAATATATCCCCACGAATCGAGGTCCCCCTTGCGCTCACTCGTTTCCGCCCTCATCTTTTTTATCGCGGTCTTCGGATTCGCTTCGTTTGCCGGTGCCCAGGTTTCCCCCGATGGAGAAGTTCTGTCCGCGGGTCGAATAGGGAAGCTCATTACGTCGGCAGGTACGTGGACCTTCAGCAATCAGAAAGGCTCCGATGGATATGTCATCTTGCTGAACGGCAAGACAGCCGCCAGCGGATCAGCGGGAGAACTCGTGGTAGATGATGGCGGCCAGGTGTACGCGCATGGTGAATCGGGTGCCTTCTTCCTTTGGAAAGGAATGGATTGGCAGCGGACCGGACGTTTTGATCCGCTTCGCACTGCCTGCGCCACCGCAGTCGTGGTCGGACTGGAGTGGCGTACCGAGCCTTTTGCCCTCACGTACAGAGTCCTTCGCGACGGCGTCACGCTCACGGCCACTAGCTTAAGCTCATACTCCGACCAATCCGTTCAGGCGTCGACAACCTACACATATGAAGTAGTCGCCCTAGATCTGCGCGGGCGGATACTCTCGACACGTTCACTCGATGTCACAACGGCGGCAGCTTCACCCTTGGGAGACGCGGCGGTCTGTCCGAGCGCGTTCTTCTCCGATATGACGTGGAACTGGTCGACGGGTGCGAATCAGCAAAACGGCAGTGATCTTTGGCCTTCAACCTGGGGTGCGGATGGAAATATCTACACGTTCTTTGGTGACGGAGGAGGTTTCTTCGGCGGAGATCAGCTTGGCAGATCGAGTTTCGGAGTCGCTGAAATCACCGCTTCAGCTCCGGCTATCGACACCGCACCGGTTCTGACTCCGGATACTTTCTTCAACATCTACGGCGGATATAACACCAGCCATCCCTCGACTATCAACGGCAAGGTTAACGACATCCTCGCCGTTGGCAATGACTTCTATGCACTGGGAGGAACGTACCAGGCTGGAATCGACGCCGGCGGCCCTTCGGGCGCCCCGGATCACTACGAGATCATCTACTCCAGAGGAAATCCATATTCCTGGCAGAGCAACTATTCGAACTGGTTCTTCTGCGACGACTTCTCCGGTGCTGCTTCTCTGTGTCCGGTAGCGTTTGTGAATTCGGGAATGGGAAATCAAAGCCCCCTCGACAAATACGTCTACCTCATGGCTGTGTCCGATGGAAATTTCTTCGGTGATGGCGGCCTCTGCTCCTGCACGTACATGATGAGAGTTCCCCGTGAAAAGCTACTGGTCAAAGAGGCTTATGAGGTCTTTGTTGGGACCGATCTCTGGGGCAACCCTCAATGGAATTCAGTCTGGACAACGGCGCAGCCTATCTTTGAAGACAAGGGGCCGCGCCCCATGCACCTCAAGAAAATGGTCTACAACGCCAGACTCAAACGATTCATATCGCTGGCACAGGGCAATCGGGTCAATGAAGCTTCCTTCTACGATTCCCCGACTCCATGGGGGCCCTTCACGGTGATCGGCTATTACCCATCCAATCTGGACCACACCGGCGGGTGGGGCAATCTTGGCACGACTCTATTTAGCGGCAATTCAGGAAGCACTCTCGGCGTCAACTTCATTAACAAATGGACAAGCTCGAACGGCCTTACGATGTGGGCGGCCTTCTCGTCCACCAAACTCGCAAGTCCAAATGCGGATCTGCTGCCTCTCGCCAACGCCAGCATGGATTCATACAGCCTGGTGAGCACCACATTGACGCTTCGTCACCCGCACGCGATCCCATTTCGCTAGATCGTAGGCGGGGAATATCGTCGTAGGCTGGTTGCCCACTCAGAAACAAAGAGCGGCTGACTCGGACTGGTAACGATTCGTAGTTGCCCCGCATCCTTTTTCAAATTTCAGACCAGAGCTTCCGGATCAGGAGGGAAAGATGCAAAAGATGAGAATCATTACACGTCTGCTTTTGTCATTGCTGACGTCAGCTATACCAGCCGCGTGTGTTGCGCAAGCTGTAACTTTCACGCCGTCGCTCAACCCAGTCGCGCCGGGACAGACCGTCACCTTTACAGGGGTAACAACTCTGGCTGTAAGCGCCACCAATGCGACTGTCAAATTGTGGATCTACAACAGTGCAAACACCTACATCGGGGTCACGGTTCAAACAGGGCTCACGTTTGTTACCGGTCAGCCACACTCGTTGAGTCTCAGCTACACCACATCCAGCAGCCTGCCTGCCGGAACGTACCATTACAACCTGAGTTATTACGACTCCACCGGCGCAGGCTTGAGCGGAGCAACTGGTCAGACGAGCGATGGCACCTTCACCGTCGGAACATTGAGCAGTGCATCGTATACGATCACGGCTACTCCTCAGCCTGCGGCTCCAAACACGACAATGAATTTCGTCTCCAGTCTTTATCCCGGCGTCGGCGCAACCAATGCGACGGTCAAGCTTTGGATGTACAACAGCTCAAACACTTACATAGGCGTCGCTACAAAGACTGGCGTAAACTTTGCGTCCGGCCAGCTGACGTCTGTGACTATTCCCTATGCTGTTCCGAACGGCCTCGCCAGCGGAACATATCACTACAACCTCAGCTACTACAATTCGAGTGGCGGTGCGCTGAGCGGAGCAACCGGTACAACGAATGCTGGCAATTTTACTGTTGCTACGGGCGCAAGTCCGAGCACAGTTTGCGCGACTGCTGTAGTCGTGGGCTTGAAATGGCCCGCGGTTTCATCGGCAACCTCTTACACCGTTTCGCGGAATGGGACATCGCTTGGAAGCACGGCGCTTCTAACGTATACAGACCAGTCCGTGATTCCTTCGACGACCTATAACTACTCCATAGCGGCCTTTGACGGCTCGACTGCACTTTCAACCAAAACTATCTCCGTCACAACCGCTCCCACGAGCGCAAATGGAGATCCAGCGTACTGTCCCAGCACCGTGCTCAACGCTGCCACGCCAACCTGGTCTCAGGGTGTCGCTCAGGTGAATGGCAGCGATCTCTGGTCTCAGACAGTAGCAAGCGATGGAAATGAGTACGGTTTCTTCGGTGACGGTGGTGGGTTCGGTGGTTCGAACAGTCCATATGTCAGCTGGGGAATAGGTGAAATCACGAGTTCTACGCCCGGGTCCCTGGCGGGTGCCGTCAACGTCTACGGCGGGATCAATGCGCAGCACACCGCCACGATCAGCGGAAAGGCCAGCGGGATATTGGCTGTGGGTCCGACCTCGAGCCAGACCTTTTATGCACTCGGTGGGACCAAGCTTCCAGCAGGTAGCCAGACAAAGGGCGGTTCTAACAATTTGAATATCGTCTACTCTCCAGGAAATGCGTGGACGTGGACCGACAATGCACCCAACTGGACCTTTTGCACGATGGGTGGCGCCACCACTGACTTCTGTCCCGGGGTATTTCTCCAAAATGGACCTGGCTACTCAGGCAACACAGATGGCTACGTCTATATGTACGGTGGAACGCAATTCGATTACTACGGCGATGGAACACCTGGGTTGGCTCACACTTTCCTTTGGAGAGTAAGAAGCACGCAAGCCGAAATCCTTAACAATGGTGACTACCAGGCATTCACAGGAGTCGATGCGAATGGAAATCCGATATGGGCGACAGGGACTTTCTCGCATCTGACGAGCGTGATGCAGCCGATCTTCGTTGATCACCAGTCCCGGCCTCTTGCGCTTGCGCGTGTGGCATACAACCCTGGCTTGGGCCGCTACATCGCATCCGCCGAAGGAGCCATCAATCAGGTAGCGTTTTATGAGGCACCTAATCCGTGGGGTCCCTGGACTTCCATCGGCTACTACAATTCCAATCCCGCTGACAACAGCGGTGGCTGGGGCAACTTTGGGCAGGGCAAATCTCTGACCGGATGGGGCACAAGCGGCAACGGCGGTGGTTTGGGAATCAACTTTGCCCCTAAGTGGACGAGTACCAACGGACAGACCATGTGGGTCGTGTTTTCCTCGAGCGGGACCGCAAGCACCAGCGCGAGTCTCATTCCCGGGCAAGACATGGACGGTTTCCTCACCGTTCCCATCACCATTACCCCGAAGTAAAAGGTGCTGGATCCTTACGGATCCGCTGTGTAGCCGCCCGGGCGCCTTCCTCGAAGATGCCCGGGCAATTGTTTTCGAGGATTATATCTATCGGGGTGAATGAGCACTTGCAGAAGAATTGCCTTGTGGTCCGATACTGTCGACGTACCATGCATCTGACGTGGGCGCGGCAAACGTCGGCGGAGCGCCCACAAAGTACACTCGGACATCAATCCCGGAAACGGCTGGGCTTCCACCCCATTCCGTTACGCATTCCTTCTTCGCATTGAGATATCCAATATGATGCCCGTGCCAACGAACGCCGGCATCTAGTGCATTCTTCACGTAGGACGTATCCGTAAAGGTCTTTGCCGTACAGAGGGTGTAAGCCTTTCCGTCAGGACCCGGAGTTGAGGTGAGGGCATTTTGCAAGTTACCGTCCGGAGGGACCGGCATCCAGTACCCATGCTCTTGAGACGTAATCACGGCGAGCTCGAATTGATGAGCGACCAGGAACTCTCCTTCAAAGACAACATTGCAATTGTTATTGAGAAACTTTCCCGGCACGGTTGCGACGTGGCCGGAACTTGAACTCCTGAGGTGCGCCTGGCAGACATTCATGAAGACGTGATTGTCAAAGTCGTAAGGATATTCAGGGATTTCCCCTGACTCTGCTCCCGAGTTCACTTGAGCGCCGGGTGCAAGTGCGCTGCCAATGAGACCCGATCTGAATACAGGAGACAGCTGTTCGACCGTTGAAGAAGTGGCGGGAATCCAGGTGACAGAAATCGCCGACGGAGCAAGCGCGGTCAGGCTACCTTGATAGTGCTCCTCACAGCGTTGTGCTACCCCCGACTCAAGCGGAAAAGATTCTTTCTGCAGACCTGCGAGGTTCATATAGCACCGCGCAGTTCGAATGCACATCGCATGTACCCTCGTCTGATCTGCTGTCGTGAGGCCGTCGCATGCTGAGACGGCCAACGATTTACAAACTGCAATGTCGCCTGTTTCGCACTGCTTCTGCATGATGAATTTGTCTTGCTGTGCACCCACCGGCAAAGCGAGTGCAACGAAAGACTGCAGCAGAAGAAATGAATTCAACAGCTTCATGCAAACCCTCCAAGGCTGATTTGGCGCTAGTTCTTGAGGTTTGGCTCGAAAACAGATGGCAGTGAAGGCTAACGTGCTGGTACCTCTGGCCGACCGGCTTGCTCTCGGAAAACTCGGACTAAGATCCAACAAAGACAGGCAAGATGTGCCGTTCAAAGAGATTTCCCGTTACATTTCGAGCGATCACTGACTCGTTTTCCTCAAGCGATCGCAAATAGCGGTTTCCCATCTTCGCGGCGACTTTGAAGCCGACATGCAGCAACTGGCGGAAGCTCGAATTATAGGATGGCGATTCAGGAACGTGCCGCAATGCCGCCATGTACTCCTCCGAGCTCCATTTCTGAACATCGGACGGGGACG
>Ga0207695_10000297_pt1 | contig 123067 bp, 117 predicted proteins | sample KBSC54metaG_FD_184354 | JGI IMG/M metagenome (GOLD analysis project Ga0207695, IMG submission 184354) | Corn rhizosphere microbial communities from Kellogg Biological Station, Michigan, USA - KBS C5-4 metaG (SPAdes) (version 2) | ecosystem: Host-associated > Plants > Roots > Rhizosphere >... | reverse complement strand
CTCACCAATGCTTCGCCGAACAAGGCGCTGCGCGATGTCGGCGATGAAGTCTCGCAAAAAGTCTCTGCTGCGGCCACATCGCTCAGCCTGAACGTCGAGGTCTACAACGCGCTTAAGTCCGTCGACCCCGCCAAAGCCGACGCCGTCACTCGCTATTACCTGGAGCACACGCTTCTCGATTACCGCCTTAACGGCATCGACAAGGATGCAGCTACCCGGGATCGCATCCGTAAGCTCAACGATCAGCTCACTTCAGAGGTGTTGCACTTCCAGCGCAACATCGCGGAAAGCCAGGGCAGAGTCACGCTCAACAGCGTGGCCGATCTTGCAGGTCTGCCCGAAGACTTCATCGCGCGTCACGCCCCAGGTCCCGACGGGAAGATCATCATCACCACCGACGAGCCTGACTACCGGCCGGTGCTGACCTACGCCAAGAGCGACGAACTGCGGCAGGGCCTCTATCTCGCCTACAACAACCGCGCGTACCCTGCGAACAAGGACCTGTTGCAGCAGATCCTCAAAACCCGCTCGCAGCTCGCGCACGAGCTCGGCTTCAACAACTGGGCCGAGGTCGCTACCGCCAACAAGCTCATCCGCAATCCCCAGAACGTCAAGGCGCTGCTTGCTGAACTGCATAAGGCAGCCCAGCCCGTGGCGACCCGCGAGTATGCCGAGATCCTCGCTTTCGCACAAAAGCAGCATCCCGGACTCAAGGACATTCCTGCCTACAGCGCGGCCTATTGGATGGAGCTGTACCAGCGCAGCGCCTACGGCTTCGACTCTCAGGCCGTGCGCGCCTACTTCCCGTTCGCCGAGGTTCAACGCGGCGTACTTGATACCGCTGCGAAGCTCTTCCACGTCAAATTCGCCCAGGTGAATGGCCTTGAGCTGTGGGATCCATCCGTCACCGTCTTCGATGTCGTCGATGGTCTCGACGGCAGCGGCAAGAAACTCGGCCGCATTTATCTTGATATGCATCCCCGTCCGGGCAAGAACAAGTGGTTCAACGCGAGCGTCGTCGTCTCGGGCGTAGGCGAGCGTCAGCTTCCCGAAGCGCGCCTCAACGGCAACTTCGCCGGCGGGACTGATCCTGGAGATCCCGGCCTGATGCAGTACGCGGACGTGGTCACGTTTTTCCATGAGTTCGGCCACATGATGCACGCGGTTCTCGGTTCGCACCAGAAGTATGCGGGCGCTTCCTCCTTCAACGTCGAATGGGACTTCGTCGAAGCCCCTTCGCAGATGCTGGAAGAGTTCTTCCATGACAAGCGCATCGTCGATGGCTTCGCGCGGGACTACAAGACGGGCGCTGTCATACCCGACGATCTGTTCAACAAAATGCAACGCGCCGACGCCTTCGGGCGCGGCATCGGCTACGAGCGCCAGATCTCGCTCGCCAAATACTCCCTCGAATTGCACGATCGCGCGCCCGACAAGGTGGACCTGGAAGCCATGTGGAAAGAGACCGCCGCCACTGGCGGGCCCTGGACCTGGGTAGAAGGGAACCACGGCTTTACCACCTTCACCCACCTCACCGGGTACTCGTCCAACTACTACACCTACTCGCTCAGCAAGGTCATTGCGCTGGACTTCTTCCAGCAGTTCGATCCGAAGAACCTGCTCGAGGGCCCCGCCGGCATGCGTTATCGCAAGCTCGTGCTGGAGCCCGGCGGCTCAAAATCCGCAAACGACCTGGTGCACGACTTCCTCGGTCGGCCCCAGAGCTACGATGCGTTCCGGAACTGGGTCAACGCGGAGTTCGCGCCAGCCCACAATCAATAGCGCCGCAGAATCCGCCCTGCATCCTTCTCTGTGAGGCGCTCTTGCGAACGCTCTACCGGAACAGCTTCGGTGCTACCTCATGTAGGTATATGCGCCAGTTCTTCCACTCGTGGCCATCCGGCGTCTCCATAGTTTCCATGTGCACGCCCATGCTCTTGAATTTATCGGTCACCAGCAGGGAATTGGGTCTGGCAATATCGGTCGTGCCCCAACCCCACCAGAACAGCTTCAGTTGTGAGTTGTACGTCGGAATCCTCGCCGCTTCGCGCGTATAGAAGCCCTGCCGGTCCTGGTCCGTCGTCCAGCCGGAGCTCATCACCGCCAGGTACCGGAATGTTCCCAGGTTGTGCAGCCCAAGGTTCAGCGTCTGGATCCCACCCATCGAAAGTCCCGAGAGCGCCCGGTTGTCCGGATTGGCCTTCACTCTGTAATGGGACTCCACGAACGGAATGATGTCCTTCATCATCTCGTCGTTGAATGGGTCCTTCGTTGCATCCGATGTCATCACCTGACCACCCAGCGGCGTCCATCCCGAAGGCATCACGATGATCATCGGCACCGCCTTCTGCTCGGCAATCAGGTTGTCCAGAATGTCATTCGCGCGTCCTACGGTGGACCATGACGCTGCGGTCTCTCCGCCGCCATGGATCAGGTACAGCACCGGATAGCTCGCCGAACCCTTCTCGTAACCTGGCGGCGTATACACATACATCTCGCGTGTCGCGTTACTCAGCGTGCTCGCCACATACCGCACCCGCGCAACGGCTCCGTGGGGCACTTGCCGCGTGTCGGAGAAGTCTCCCGGCACGATCAGCAGGCTTTCCGTCCGCGTCTGGTACGGCGACACGTCTACGTTGGACGGGTCCACCACGTTCATCCCGTCCACGACAAAGTGGTAGCGCCATGCTCCGGACTTCATCGGATTCACAGAGGTTCCGGTCCACACCCCATCCGCTCCCTTCGTCATCTCAACTCCAGGGCTGGCGGTGCCATCCGTCGCGCGCTGGAAGCCCTGGCTGATGTCGCCGCCCAGCTTCACCTCTGTGGCATGCGGAGCCATCAGCCGGAAGGTCACCCGCCTGTCGGCCTCCACCTGCGGCGACACCACCGGCGCCCTGCGCACCGGCCCTCCCGGTGCACGCACCGGGCTCGGCGGCGCTCCCGCGGTAGCCGGGACCTGTCCGAAGGCAATGCCACCGCTCAACAAAGCCCCCACAGCTCCAACCCACAGCAATCGATTCATGCGTCTTCCTTTCGCCCTGGAACCTGACACCACCACTTCAATACGAAACCAGCATAGATGATTTATTGCTGCTGAATACTGGGTTCGGCTGCGTAGCCATTAAGGATGCCGCGCTGGTCTCTATAGAAACTTGACTGCAGTGCAGTTGCATCCGTTATACCTACACCTCAGGGAGGGCCACCGAAATGATCGAGATGCCGGCAATTGCCAGTGGTGAAGTAGAAATTCGCTTGTTACCGGGAATGTCGAACCGCCACGGACTCGTTGCCGGAGCGACGGGCACAGGCAAGACAGTCACATTGCAGGTGATGGCCGAGGCCTTGAGTTCGATTGGCGTACCCGTTTTTGCCGCTGACGTTAAGGGTGATCTCTCGGGGATCAGCCAGCCTGGCAAGAGCTCTCCGAAATTGGACGAGAGGGTCAAATCTCTGCATCTGGGGGAATGGAAGTTTTCCGGATTTCCCGTGGTGTTCTGGGACGTGTTCGGCAAGCAGGGACATCCGGTGCGGGCCACCGTGAGTGAGATGGGGCCACTGCTGTTGAGCCGCATCCTCAACCTGAACGACACTCAGACCGGCGTGCTGACACTTGTGTTCAAGATTGCCGACGACAACGGCCTGTTGCTGCTGGATATGAAAGATCTACAAGCCATGCTGCAGCACGTAGCAAGTGCGGCCAGGGAGTACCAGACTCAGTACGGCAACGTATCAGCCGCAAGCGTGGGAGCGATCCAACGGGGGCTGGTTGCCCTCCAGCAACAGGGTGGAGATCAATTCTTTGGTGAGCCGGCGCTGAATGTCGAAGACCTGCTGCAGGTGGACGGAAACGGTCATGGAGTTGTAAACATCTTGGCTGCCGATCAGTTGATGCAGTCGCCCCAACTGTATGCCACGTTTCTGTTGTGGTTGCTGAGCGAGCTGTTTGAAAAGCTGCCGGAGGTCGGCGATCCGGAAAAACCAAAGCTGGTTTTCTTCTTCGATGAGGCGCACCTTCTATTCAATGATCTTCCAGCAGTACTGCAGTCCAGAATTGAGCAAGTCGTCCGGCTGATTCGCTCGAAGGGAGTGGGTGTTTTCTTCGTCACGCAGAATCCTATCGACGTGCCCGAGATAGTGCTGGGGCAGTTAGGGAACCGCGTGCAGCATGCCCTCCGTGCGTTCTCACCGCGGGATCAAAAGGCGGTAAAGTCCGCTGCACAGACCTTCCGGTCGAATCCAAAACTGAACGTCGAAGAGATAATTACCCAACTCGGAGTGGGTGAAGCGCTGGTTTCTTTTCTGGATGAGAAAGGGATTCCAGGAGTGGTGGAGAGAGCGATGATTTTTCCTCCCCACAGTCAGATCGGGCCGATCACTCCGGAGCAGAGAGCCGAAACTATCCGCACGTCTGTCATCGCGGGAGTCTACGAGACCACGTCCGATCGTGAATCCGCGTACGAGAAGCTGAAAGGGAAGGTTGCGGCGGCTCCGGCAGCACGGCCTGCTGATGTGAATGGGGCACCGGCGAGCCCGCCAGTGCAGCAGAGTTCTGCAACGACCGGAAGCGGTTGGCTGCAGCAGACCGAAAGTATGCTCGGAACGGTGCTCGGTAGCGGAACCGGACGATCCGGCCGCGGCGATACCGTCGTTCAGGCTATGGCCAAGAGCGCGGCGCGCTCCATCGGGAGCACGGTTGGCCGGCAAATCGTGCGTGGGGTGCTCGGCTCTATCTTGGGCAGCTCTAGACGTTGAAGCCACCCGCGCCGGTTCAGCGGCTACTCGTTTGTCTCCTTTTATTTAGGCCCGGCCCTAGACATGACGAGTCTATGTTGACTCAGATATGATTCCCCATCGGTTGAACCCTCGAACACAGGACTCTACTCATGCCACGCGCATTATTTGCCATTGCTCCGATAGCACTTCTCTCCGCGATCTCCGGCCTCGCTCAGCAGCCCGCGTCTGCCCCCACACCGCGTCCCGGCCCCGCGCCGCTGCAGGTTCCCAACCCGCACTACGTCACCGTTCCTATGACCATCGACGTCAACGCGCCGGTCGACAAGGTCTGGGCCCGCATTGGCAAGTATTGCGACATTGGCGAGTGGGGCATCCCCAACTGCACCATCCTCTCCGGGGACGGAGGCTTCGGCACCGTGCGCTCCATCGGCAATGAGGTGCTGGTCGGCAAGACCCAGTACAGCTACACCTACACCCAGCCCGTTCGCGAAGGCGCGCCGTATAACCTCTATCACGGGACTCTGGAGGCGGTCGCACTCACTCCGACCACGAGCCGCATCAACTACACCCTGTTCTACGACAACAGCATGCTGGCCGACGACGCCGCCCGCGAAAAAGACATCACGAATCGCCGCGAGCGCTTCACCAAGATGCTCCAGAACATGAAGATCCTCTCCGAAGGCGGCACGCTCCCGCCCGGCAGCCTTCCGTATGGTGGGCCCGCCCGTCCTGCAGCAACCGCTCGCTAGTCCCATTCGAATGGACCAGCTGCACAAGAGCCTCTGCGTTGCCGGCGCCGCCGTGGTCAGCGATGTCTTCGACTCGCTCGGCCTGCGCCCGCCTGTGCTCGACACTGCGCTCTTCCCAACTCGCGGGGCCGGTCATCCTTTCGCCGGTCCCGCCTATACCATCACCGGCGAGTCTCGCGCGTGGGCTACTGGAGGTGATCGGGAAAAGCTTGCCGCCATCGACGCCATGCCGCCCGGGGTCGTCCCCGTCTGGGCCGGCACCGACATCCGCGGCGTCTGCTGCTTCGGTGACCTGCTTGCCAGCTCCATGCAGGCCCGAGGCTGTGCCGGCGTGGTCGTGGATGGAGGCGTCCGCGACACCGCTTACCTCCGAACTCTCAACCTGCCTATCGTGGCCCGCTTCCGCACTCCGGCTCAGGCCATTCACCGCTGGAAGGTCACGGCCTCCCAGACCACCGTGCAGATTCGCGGAGCCATCGACGACTGGGTCAGTGTTGAGCCTGGCGACACGATTGTGGCCGACGACGACGGCGTCATCGTCATCCCTCAGTCGCTCGTCGCAGATGTCGCCTCTCGCGCATCCGAGTTGTCCGGTAACGAGTCCGCGGCCCGTCAGGAAATCCTGAACGGACTACCTCTGCTAGCCGCGCTTCAAAAATACGGCCAACTGTAAGCCCCCTGCGCGCCGTAACCACCACGAAAGCGGCATCGGCCCCTGACATCACCAGGAGCTACAATCCCTCCATATCCGTTCGCGCCCGAACTGTATCTTCTTGCGAACCCACAAGGGACCTCATGGACATTCTCCTAGCACCCGAGCCAACGCAGAACGCCGCGACACCCGCGCAAGGCCCAGCGCACATGCCCACCTCCATCGCGGAAACCGGCGTTCGCGCTTCGGTGCTGGAGGATCTCGCGCTCAAGACTCTGTATCTCTCCGGGCCTTTCTCCGTCCTTGAGCTCGCCCGGCAGATGCATCTCGGCTACGAGGTGGCCCACCAGCTCTTCGACCGCCTGCGCTCCAAGCTGCTCTGCGAAGTCACCGGCATGCTCGGACATGTGCAGAACATCGCCATCACCTCCCTCGGTCGCACCCGCTCGATGGAACTGCTCTCGCAGAGTCAGTACTCGGGCTCCGCTCCCGTCTCATTGCGGAGCTATGTGGAGCAGGTCCGCGCTCAAAGCATCCGCAATCTCCGCGTCACGCGAGAGGACGTTGAAGCCGGTTTCTCGAAGTACGTGCTCGACGCCAAGACTCTCGCCCAGTTCGGCACGGCTCTCAACTCCGGCGAAGCCATCTTCCTCTATGGTCCCCCAGGCACGGGCAAGACATCGGCCGCAGAGACGCTGGCCTCTGTGCTCGCCAAAGACGCCGTATGGATCCCATATTCAATTGAGGTTGACGGCCAGATCATCGTCGTCTTCGACCCCACCGTTCACAAGGCTTTCGATCCCCCCATCCAGCATTATGATCGGCGCTGGGTGCTCTGCCACCGGCCCACGGTAATCGCCGGCGGCGAGCTCACCATGGAGATGCTCGATCTCCAGTACAGTGTTGCCACCAATTACTACGTCGGTCCGGTGCAGATGAAGGCCAACAACGGCACGCTCATTATTGATGACTTTGGCCGCCAGCGAGTAACGCCGGAAGAGCTGCTGAACCGCTGGGTCGTTCCCCTGGATCGCGGCATCGAGTTCCTCACTCTCGCCGGCGGCCGCAAGATTGAAGTTCCATTTGAGCTCATGGTCATCTTCGCCTCCAACAAAGACCCCAACAAGCTCATGGATCCCGCCTTCCTGCGCCGTATCCAGACCAAGATCCGTATTGGTGAGATCACTCCGCAGCAGTTCCTGGAGATCTTCCGCCGCGTCGCCCTCCAGCACGGGCTTTCCGTAGACGATGACACCGTCTATGGCCTTGTCGCCCTCATTCGCGAGGATCTCGCGGAGGAACTGCGCGCCTGCCATCCCCGCGACCTGATCAACCAGGTCGTCTGGGCCGCACGCTTCGAAGGCAAGCCCGTCGTGCTCGATCGCAATGCGCTGCTCAAGGCAATCGAATCCTACTTCCTCGCCCGCAACTGAGCTGCTGCACTGTGCACCGCATCCGGCGCGGCGTATCCTGAATCCGACGAACCAATGGCTTCATGCAGCTCCATATTCGCTCAGGGTCCTCGATCGCTTCGCATCGCGCTGCTGGCCGGAGCTGCCACATTCGCGCTTGGTGCACATGCTCAGCCGACGGAGCGCACCATAACCGGCACCGTCATGGACCGCCAACGCGAGCCCCTCGCAGGAGCTGTCGTGCAGGTCCACAGTGAGAGCACCCTTGCCGTTATTTCCTACATCACCGGTCGCAACGGCTCCTATGTCTTTAGGCACCTCTCCCCGGATGACAGCTACGAGGTGTTCGCCACCTATCGCGGATATCGATCGAGGCGCCGCCGCCTCAGCAAGTTCGACTCCAGGACTAACCGTGATCTCAAGCTCATCATCAAGCTGCGCTGAATGACTCTGCTTTGCTCTCGCCTTCCACCCAGCAAATGGAAACGATGTTCCAGCTCTACCGCAATGCGCTTCCCAGCGTCCTCGCAAAACGAGTAAGGCAGCGATCGTACTCCGCCGCACCCCGTTCGCTTGACTGAGCACATGCCCTTTCCATGGATTTGCGGTCCGTCTCGCTGAATCCAGATAGATCGGGCCGAACCGGCGCGGAAGCCAACTCTGCCATCTGTCGGTACAGGCATCGGTTGTAAACTGCGCGACTACCCGAGCCCTCAGCCCGGGAACAAGCAGCCTCGGCCGCCTGCTGCTCCGCCCTGCTCATGCCCGGCATCTCTGCATCAGCCGCCGATCCCTCCAGAGCACGTACCTGTGCCGCCAGGCAGCTGCGATACCCCTCGGTTCCCGGAGCCTGTGCCAGGCACGCCGTCTGCACCCGGTCGGAATCTTTCTGCGACAGGCTCCTCACGCGGAACCCAGGATTGCGCGAATGCGTCGTCGTCGGTCTCGATTCCTCATTTTTGGCGGGTAGCGTCTTCGCTGGATCAGCCGCCTTCATCGGAGCAGCCGCTGCCGCGGGTTGCGTTTCGGAGTGGGGAACGAGCGGAATCTGGTGCGTCACAAAGAGTGCTATACCCGCCAGCATCGCCGCCGCGACGGCATAGAGTCCGAAACGAAGCTTTCGCTCGCGGGAATCGGGAGACACTCGGGATCCACGGGTTGTCACGCTGGGACTCGACGCCCTTTCCCGGCCAGCGGCCGTGGAGACATCGCACTCATTTCTCTCGAAATCCGTTCTGAAGCCGCCTACGGACAACGTGCGGTACGCCGCGTTGATCTCCTGCAGCTGACTCTCGGCCTTGGCTTTCAAACGGGCTTCACTGCCGAAGCGATCCGGGTGCCAGACCTTCGCCAGATCGCGGTAGGCCTGCCGAACCTCGTCAGCCGTCGCGTTGCGTTGCAGTCCTAACCTGTTAAGTGCGTCCTCGGGTGACAATGCGGCAGTCCTCTCCTCGCGCTTTCCCAGGAGAATCCCCGGGCCGCCTCAGCATAATACCGCCTGTACATGATTCCGCCTTACCCAAATCCGGTGCAAACCAAGCTGCCTGCACCAGCAGGGCTGGACGGTAGAACACTGAAAGTACCCCATTAAGCCAGAAATCCCATCCCCCAGGTGCTACAGGAGATGGGACATCCGACAACCTCGATATTGCCGACATTACATTGGATTCAACATGGCGGTCTAACGATGCCCGCCACCCCGACCGCCACCGCCGCCGTGGAATCCGCCACCACCACCACGGTAGCCGCCGCCGCTGTAGCCCCGTCCTGCGTACCCGCCGCCGGCATAACCCCGCTCATACCCGCGTCCGACGTATCCGCGCTCATACCCGCGTCCGACATATCCGCGCGAAGCATAGCCATAGCCGTATCCGCGTGGGTAGTAGCCCCGGTAATAGCCGCCGCGATACCAGGGGCCGGCGCCAATGAACAGGCCGCCTGAAAACCAGTCCGGACCGTAGTAGCCATAGGGCGCGCAGGCATACGGATAGTAATCGTAATAACCGTAGGCGCAGGCGGGCGGGCCATATGCAACCGGCGGCCCGTAGGTACCGATACCGATTCCAACCGAAACCTGTGCATGGGAGTACGCCGCTGGCACCAGCAAAACTGAGAGCAAAGCGAGATATTTGATCAAGCGCATCGTTTACAACCTCCAGGCCCTGAACCCGCTTGCGCCGGTTCCATACATTAGAACCCGGTATGCAGCCAGATGTTGCGCGAACTCACGCCGGACGTTTCCGTGGGGCTGTAGGCAACCCTAGCCGCTTCAACAACCTCCCTTGGGGTCTCCAGTTCGTCAATTGCGCTCTAAAACGGCAGCATAAAAGCCATCGCAGCGCTGAACCCCGGGCAAGGTGCGCAGAGCGTCTCGGCGGACTGCCGTGGTAAGGAGTTGTTCCCTTACGCCTGGGAGCAGCGCGCCCGCTGTTGCAACTCGTTCCAGCAGCGGCCGAATCGGAATCTGGTGGACCGGGGCGGAGGCGAGTACATCCTCCACTACCACCTCGTTCTCCTCCGGCTCCAGTGAGCAGCTCGCGTAAATCAGCCGCCCACCCGGAGCAAGCCGATCCACTGCGCCACGCAGGATCTCACGCTGCCGAGCGCTGTGACGGGCTAGGTCGGTAGCTCCCAGCCGCAGCCGGATCTCCGGATTCCGGGCCAGCGTTCCCGTCCCGCTGCAGGGCACATCGCAGAGGATCAGCTCGAACTCCCCCAGTGGTCCCGCCGCTGCCGCATCCATCACCCGCGACTCCACCTGGCCCGCGTATCGGGTTCGCTCCAGCCGCCGCTGCATCGCGGCCAATCGTCGAGCGCTGATGTCCGTTGCCAGAATCCCGGCCTGCGGCAGACGAGCGGCTAGAACCCATGTCTTGCCTCCGGGAGCCGCACACGCGTCCCACACCCTCGGGTGCGCAACACCCTGAGCTGCCGACGCGGCAATCTCTGCCACCAGCCTCGATCCGTCGTCGATCTCCGGTAGCTCCTCGTCCGGCTGCGCGTCCGGAAACAGCGAGCCCTGCTGCGGTTCCTGCTGGTCGTACTCGCAAATGGCGAGAGCGGCCTCACGGCCGTAATTCGCCGCCCAGCGCTCCACCAGCCATCGCGGGTGCGCCAGTCGCTCCGCGAACGCAGCAGGCAGTTCGTAAAGCTTCGCGCCCGCGGGCGTTGCTCGGGTAAGCTTTCGCAGAATCGCATTCACCATTCCCGCCGCATGCGGTTGTCCCGCCGCGCGGCAGAGCTCCACGCTTTCATTCAGCGCCGCGTGCGCTGGAATGCGGTCCATGTGCTGCAGCTGGAACGCGCCTAACCGCAGCGCAATCGCCACCGGCTCGGCGAGCCTTTGCCCCGGCCGCGAGAGCAGGGAAGCAATCTGTGCGTCCAGCGCGATCTGCCATCGCAGCACGCCCATTACCAGCGCGGTCGCAAGGTTGCGGTCCTCCGGCGACAGCGAATTGGTCAGATGCGAGTGCAGCAGCTCATCGCTGTGACCTTTGCCTTCTCCCACCCGCGTCAGTATCTCGAAGGCAGCCACACGGGCCGGACTGATGGCCTGCGGTGTGCGAGCGGGACTGCTGGCCGGGCTCCGTGCAGGCTTGCTCACGCCCCCAGCCTCTCTGCCGGCTGGACCTGGAAGCCGCGCACAAATTCGGCCGCACTCATCCGCCGTTTGCCCTCCGCCTGTACCTCCAGCAGCTCTACCGCACTCGCCTCGCCGCAGGCAGCAAACATCCGTCCCTGATCCACCAGCAGCTCACCCGGCTCCCCACTCGCTCCCGCCGCCGGCCGCATCCTGTGCACGATGAACTTCTTCCCCCGCAGCAAGGTATATGCGCCCGGCCACGGCTGAAATCCACGCCACCGGTTGTAGATCTGCTGCGCATTTTGCGCAAAATCGATCAGCCCATCCTCACGCTTCAGAATCGGCGCCAGCGTTGCCTCCGCGTGATTTTGTTCGACCGCTGCCAGCGTCCCGCACTCCAGCCCATACAGCGTCTTCACCATCAGCTTCGCGCCAACGTCCGCCAGGCATTCGAACACGTCGACCGACGTCTCCTCCGGTGCAATCCACTGCACCTCTGCCAGCAGCAGCGGCCCGCTGTCCAGCCCTTCATCAATCCGCATCGTGGTCACGCCCGTCCTGGTCTCGCCGTTCGCAATGGCCCACTGAATCGGCGCCGCTCCGCGATACTTCGGGAGCAGGGAACCATGCAGGTTAATGTTGCCCAGCGGCGGCAGCCCCAGCATCCACTTCGGAATGATCCGCCCATACGCAACCACCACAATGACGTCCGGCCGAACCGCCTCCAGCTGCGCGCGAAACTCATCGTTGTGCCGGATCTTCGCCGGCTGCACCACCGGAATCCCGTGCGCCTGCGCTGCAAGCTTGACGGGCGGCGGCTGCATCTCCATCCTGCGCCCCACTGGCTTATCCGGCTGCGTCACCACCAGGGCAACCTCGTGTCCCGCCGCGATCACCGCCTCGAACGTCGGCACCGCAAACTCAGGCGTGCCGCAATACACCAGACGCAAACTCATCCCTAGAGGCTACCGGAGAGCATCGCCATCCATCCACCTCGCCCAGCTCCCACCCAACCCACGAAGTGCCTTACCACTCACCGTTCTTCTGCATCTTGCGAATCTTCCTCAGCGCCAGCTCACGCTTCAGCCGGCTGATCCGGTCGATGAACAGGATCCCGTTCAGATGGTCGATCTCATGCAGGAATGCGCGCGCCAGCAGCTCTTCGCCTTCCACCTCGAAGCTCTCGCCCTTCTGGTTTTGGGCACGCACCTTCACCCGGGCCGCTCGCCGAACCTTTTCCCGGATATCGGGCAGGCTCAGGCAGCCCTCTTCCTCAAACTGGTGGCCGTCTTCCTCAATCACTTCCGGATTGATGAGGACGATCTTGTCCTTGGGGTCCTTCCGAAAGCTAATGTCAATCACCGTCAGCCGCTTCGAAATCCCAATCTGCGGAGCCGCCAGCCCGATCCCCTGAGCCGCGTACATACTCTCGAACATCTCTTCCACCAGTTTCTTCAGCTCCGCGCCGAACTCCGTCACCGCCGCGGCTGGTCTGGACAGCACCGGCTCCGGATACTTCACAATCTCGTGGATCTTCGCTGTAGCTTTTGCCATCTCCGTGCCCCGGTGCCCGCTCCCTCTAGTACTTCCGGATCTGCTCGCAGTATCCGCGATAGTTCCGTTCCAGCTCCTTCAGCGAGTCTCCGCCGAACTTCTCCAGCACCGCGCGCCCGATCGTCAGCGCCACCATCGCCTCGGCCGCCACTCCTGCCGCCGGCACCACACAGACGTCGCTGCGTTCATAGGCAGCCTTCACCAGCTCCCGCGTCGCAAAGCTCACGGACGCCAGCGGCCGCCGCAGGGTTGAGATCGGCTTCAAATACCCGCGCACCACGACATCCTCGCCATTTGAAATGCCACCCTCGAGTCCGCCCGCATTGTTGTGCTCGCGCGAGAACGCCGTGAACTCGCCCTTGCCCTCATACCCAATCGCATCATGCACGGTCGAGCCCAGCGACTCCGCCGCCGTCACTCCGCGTCCGATCTCCACCGCCTTGACCGCCTGCAGGCTCATCACCGACTGCGCCAGCAGCCCATCCAGCCGCTCGTCCCAGTTCACGTGCGTACCCACGCCCGGCGGCAATCCGTGGACCACCACCTCGAACACACCGCCTACCGTGTCTCCCGTGCGCAGCGCCACGTCCACCTCGGCCTTCATCTTCTGCTCGTCGCTCGCGTCCACGCAGTTCAGCAGAACCTCGTCCTTCGCCTCTAGTGCCGCAATCTCTTCCCACGTCGCCGGGCGCGAGAGCTCCGCCTTGCCCACCCGCACCACGTGGCTTGCCACCTCAATCTTCAAGGTCCGCAGCAGCATCTTCGCCAGCGCGCCGCACGCCACCCGAGCCGCCGTCTCGCGCGCACTCGCCCGTTCCAGCACATATCGCGCGTCCGGGAAGTCGTACTTCAGCGCACCCGCCAGGTCCGCATGTCCAGGCCGGGGACTCGCGACCGGTTTGTGCTTGGCCGGATCGCCTTCTTCTACCGGAAGAATCTCTTCCCAGTTCTTCCAGTCGTTGTTGGCAATGGTCATCGCAATCGGCGATCCGATCGCCTTGCCATGTCGCACGCCGCTCAGAATATGCGCCGTATCCTGCTCAATGCGCATCCGGCCGCCGCGGCCATAGCCCTTTTGCCGCCGCCATAACTCGCGGTTCAGCCACGCCTGGTCCACCGGAACGCCCGCCGGAACCCCACTTACCATGGCCACAAGGCCTTCGCCGTGGCTCTCGCCCGCAGTTGAAAATCGCAGCATCTATCTCTCGTATCTCATTGCGATTGTAACAATCCGCAACCCCTTCACCCTGCGGCTGCCGTCCCCCAACCCTCTATTCCTGCCCCAGATACGCCTTTGTGTTCAGCAGCGGACGCTCCATGCTCCTCACCCACTCCGTCACCTCGGCCCCACTCTTCCCGGCGGCCGCATCGCGACCGAACTCATTTCGCATCGCCTGCATCTTCGCCTCCAGGTCATCCAGCGCGCTCAGCAACAGCGCCTCCGGAGTCATCGGCAGTTTGGGCGATCCGAACTCATATTTGCCGTGGTGGCTCAGGATCATATGCTCCACCAGAATCCGCAGCTTCTCCGGAAAATCCGGCAACGCCTTCACCTTCTCCCGCAGCATGCCCTGCGCAATCGATATGTGCCCAATCAGCTGACCCTCCAGCGAGTAGCTGAAGCTCGTTCCCCACGTCAGCTCTTTCACTTTCCCGATGTCGTGCAGGATCGCGCCCGTTACCAGGAGGTCCGCATCCACCTCGGGATAGAACGGCGCCGCCGCTTTGCAAATTCGCACCAGGAAAAGCACGTGCTCCAGCAGGCCTCCGAGCCATGCATGGTGCAGCACCTTGGCCGCTGGTGCCTCGCGGTACGCTCCACCAATCTGCTCGTCATCCAGAAACGCAAACACCAGCCGCTTCAGGTCCTGGTTCGAAAACCCGTCCACATACCCGCGAAGCTCCGCCCACATCTCTGCCACGTCGTACTTCGTCGCAGGCACAAAGTCCGCGACATCCACCTCAGACTCTGCCGCCAACCGCATACGCGCCAGCGTGATCTGGAAACGGTTCTGGTACTTCGAAATCTGCCCTTGCACCTTCACAAAGCAGCCTTCCCCGCAGGTCTCCATGGCTGAGGCGAACTCCTCCCACATCCTCGCCTCCAGCGACCCGGTCTTATCGCTCAGCACCAGGGCCAGGTACTGGCCGCCTCCACCCTTCTTTTCGCGCACGGAAAACGACGAGATCGCGAAGAACGAAGTAATGGTTTCGCCGTCGAACTTCGCGGCGTCTGCGACAAAGAAATCTTTCATGCTGCCCAGCATACGCTCCAAGGAAAACGCGGCGAGAGCGTCGCCGCGTTGGTGAAAGATGAGACTCGAACCTACTGTTGCGGAGGTGTTGGCGTCGAGTTTTGCGGAGTGGCTGGCGCCGTGTCCGCGCCTCCAGCCGGAGCCGTATTGGCCGAGGGAAGGGCAGGGGCCGGGGTCACCGCCGGCTCGCCATTGTCACGTACGCTGCGCGGCGGAATCGGCGTCGCAACAGGGGCGGGGGCGGGCGGCTCAGGAGCTTTCTTCTGAATGCGCTCCTTCTCCTCTCCCTTCGCCCTCTTCTTCTTTTTCTTGCTCGCCGTGTCGCCGTTCAGCCCCAGCGGAGCGGCCTGCGCCTTCTCATTCAGGCTCTCTTCGCTCGTCGCGGTCGGAGCTACAGCCGCAGCCTTCTCCTTCGCGTGCTTCACCTTATTCGCCGCCTTCTCCTTCTCAACCATCGGCTGGCGCTCGGTGTAGCGGGTCTTTTTTGGAGACGCACTCGGAGCCGCGGGTGGTTCCACAGTTGCCGCTTCATCCTTCGGGCTTTCCGTCGCTGCGGACGTTGTCCCGGATGCCGGAGCCGCGCCCGTTCCCTGATCTGCTCCCGGCGGTAGAACCTCGCCTGCCGCATCCGGCAGGGCATCGCGCGGCGGCTGTCCAAACCGGATCTTCTCGCGCCGAACCTTCTTCTTCTTGCCATTGGCCAGCAGAGTGGTAGTCGCCGGTGCGGGCTTGCTCGCGCCACCGGCGACAGGCTTCTCGCCCGCCTTACCTGCGGCTGCCGCGGCTGCCGCGCGCTGCTGCTCCATCCGCGCCTTTTCCCTTTGCTTCTTCTTCAGCGGCAGCGGGCTCGCCCCTTGGAACACCGGCTTGGTCTGCTTGGAGCTCGCGCCCGTATCCACAAAGCCGGGCGCGACGTCGACGAATGCATTCTCCCGCAGCTTGGTCAGATAGGTGCGCAGCGCAGGCTGGATTGCCTGTTCGTACATCGCCTGCTGCACCTGGTCTTCCACTGCGCTCAGCGGCTGCACGCCTTCGGGGGAGTGCGAAATCACCTTCAGGATCACGAATCCCTGCCGGGTGCGGATGGGCGCCGTCCACTCACCCTGTTTCAGTGAAAACGTCTGGTCCTCCAGCACCTTGCCCAGATCGCCACGCTTGAACTCACCCAGATCGCCGCCCACGTCCGCGTTCGGGCCGCCCGAGTACTGTTTTGCCAGCGCCGTAAAATCCCCGCCGTCCTTCAGCTTCGCAGCGACTTCGTCGGCCTTCGCCTTGGCCTGCTGCACCTGCGCGTCCGTCGCATCGTCTGGAGTGGGAATCAGGATTTCGCTCAGCCGGACGTGTTCCGGCGACACGAACTCCTGCTTGTGCGCGTCGTAGAAGGCCTGCACATCGCGCGGCGTGAGGCGAATGTTGCGCCCCACCTCGTCTCGAATCACCTGCTGCGTGATCACCGAGTTCTTGATGCCCGCTCGCCAGTCCTCATACGAGATGCCCTGCTCCCGTACCGCCTTCTCCAGCGCCTCCATCGAGTCCAGGTGATTCTGCTTACGAATCTCGTCCAGGCGCCGGATCGTCTCCGACTCCGCCTCGACATCCAGCTCCTTGCCCCGCGACAGCAGCAGTTGCTGGTCGATCATGTCGCGCAGCAGGTTCTTCTGTTTATCCTCGATTTCGGCCGGCGACGCGTTTGCCTGCTGTTCTTCCTGGACGATCTGCTTCGCTGTCCGCTCGTAATCGCTGTTGCTGATGATCTGATCGTTCACCCGCGCAACCGGATACTCCACCACCTTGGCGTTCGGAATGCTCGCCGGAGGAGCGGCCGGCATCGAGAGCTGCGGCTGCGGAGCCTCAATCGGGCTCTGGTATCGCGGCACCTGGCCCGAAGCCGTACCCAGCAGGATTCCTAACGCCAATGTTCCAGTCGCTACCCGGGCCCAGTCCGGAACCCGTTGTCCACCCACCCCGGCCAGGGGCATTTCCAATGTCTTCACTGCCACTCCATCTGCAACTCTCAAGCTTTTCCTTTTCCGTCCTGCAGGCGCTTCCGCCCGCATCCACACAGGTTTTTTCCGAAACCCACCAGGCTTCCTTGGACGAATGCCGCCTGCCAGCCGATATCGGGTCGTCCCATTCTATCGGAGAACCCGCTCGCATTCTGCACTCGCTCCGCTTCGCCTCGCACACCGGAGACTCGCGAACAGGGGAACGTCAAACCCTCAAATCCTGTCAAGTCCCGGTGTCCGTGGAAATCGCCACAAGCTGCAGCGATGCAGCAACTTCAGCGACTCATTTTCATGTGACAGCAGTTATGCTCCACCTGATATCCTTAAATTAAGGATCGAATAAAGGCCCGGCTCGATGCCGGGCTTTCCCTTTGAGATGATATTTCCGGATACTTTCACGCTAAGCAACACAAACGGAATACTTTGCCCTCAAGTCCGACTCTAAGTCTAATGTTTCCGAGACTTTGAAGCCAAAAGGGAGGGAGGGGGAGGGGTACCCCAGCGTCAGCCCGGCTTACGCCCCCGATGCTATACTCGTCCAACGCAGGACTGGGGTAATTCTGCGCAAGTCGGCGCAGCGCCAGCAGTTCTCCTGAGGTTACCCACGCAGATGGCTCCACGCACCCGCCGCGCCCTATTCTCCGTCGTTCTGTTTCTCTCCACGTGCGCCCTGGTCGGGTCGCTGGTCAGCCAGAAGGTAGACGCGCAGTCCGCGTCCGACGAGTCCACTCTCCGCGACTCGCTCCACCAGTTCACCGACATCTACTCCATGGTGGAGCAGAACTACGCTGATCCGCTGAAGGGTGACAAGGTCGACAAGGTCATCTACGACGGCGCGATCCCGGGCATGCTTCACGTCCTCGATCCGCACTCGAACTTCTACGACCCCAAGGCCTTCGCGCAGATGCGCGAGGACCAGCGCGGCAACTACTACGGCGTCGGCATGTCGATCCAGCCGCAGCCCGATAAAAACGGCATCATCCATGTCGTGGTGCTCACGCCGTTTGAAGGCACCCCCGCTTTCAAGGCCGGCATCCGACCGGGCGATGTCATCATGGCGATTGACGGCAAGCCCGCCGAGGGTCTCGATTCCGCAGCCGTCGCTTCCATGCTCAAGGGACCCAAGGGCACGCACGTCAAGGTGGATATGGCGCGTGAGGGCGCAGACAAGCCGCTCACGTTCGACCTGGTGCGCGATGCCATCCCGCATCCATCCGTCGACTTCTCCTTCATGGTGAAGCCCGGTGTCGGCTACGTGCACATCCTCAACTTCAGCTCCGAATCCACCGGCCGCGAGTTCGGCGACGCGCTCGATAAGCTGCGCGACTCGAACCAGAACCTGCGCGGTCTCATCATCGACCTCCGCGGAAACCCTGGCGGCCTGCTGAACGGAGCCGTGGATGTCTCAGACAAGCTGCTGCAGAAGGGACAGATTGTCGTCTCCCAGCGCGGCCGTGCCTTTCCCGACCAGGTCTATCGCGCCTCGCATGGCGAGGAGGGGCAGAAGTTCCCGATCGTCGTCGTCGTAAATCGGAACACCGCCTCGGCGGCGGAGATCGTTTCCGGCGCTCTGCAGGATCACGATCGCGCGCTGATCGCTGGCGAAACCACCTTCGGAAAGGGCTTGGTACAGACGGTATTCCAGATCTCGGAGAACACCGGTCTCGCGCTCACCACCTACCACTACTACACGCCCTCTGGGCGGCTGATTCAGCGGCCCTATGACAAGCTCTCGCTCTACGATTACTTCTTCGTCCGCGACAACAAGCCGGCGGACAAGGCGAACCGGGAAGTGAAGCTAACCGACTCCGGCCGGACCGTTTACGGCGGTGGCGGGATCACGCCGGACGAGAAGATCGATGTTCCGGATCTGAACCGCTTCCAGCAGTCGCTCTATCAGCACTTCATCTTCGTCAACTCGGGCGTCGGCAACTTTACCAAGCACTACCTCGCCAACCACACGGTCAGCAAAGACTTTGTTGTGGACGACAACATCATCCAGCAGTTCAAGGCGTTCCTGAAGGAGAATCAGGTCGACTACACCGATCAGGATATCGCTGGTGTCTCCGACTGGATCAAAGGCAACATCAAGGCGGAGCTTTTCACCGCGCAGTTCGGCCAGCTTGAAGGGCTGAAGGTTCGGGTGGAGTCCGATCCCGAGATCAACAAGGCCGTCACCTTCCTGCCGGAAGCGCTCGCGCTGGAAAGCCGCACCGGCAAACAGCAGAGCGCCAGCCTTCGCTGAGAGTCAGTCCGTATCATGGCTGAGGGCTCGCTGCGGCGAGCCTTCTCCTTTGAGGCCCACATCGCGGCTCCCTACGTGGAGCGGGTGCGATCAGATTGTAGGAATTTGGAGCGGGAGACCGGGATCGAACCGGCGACATTCAGCTTGGGAAGCTGACGTTCTACCACTGAACTACTCCCGCTTCGAGGAGAACTGGATCTGCAGGCGTTAGTCGACGACGGCGCTGCCAAGGAAAGTATCTCGCACTCGACACCCCATGGCAATTCTCCAAGCAGATCGTCGACTGGAACGGCTAGTATCGTGAGATCAGGAGGGTAGGCAAAGCTGAGCGGGATTGAATCCGTTCCTCTGCCGCCAGCGTCAAAACAGCCATGGCCGAATACACAAAAAGCGCAGACGCAATCTCCCGTCTTACGCCCGAGCAGTACCGGGTGACGCAGCAGAATGGCACCGAGCCACCGTTTCAGAATCCGTTCTGGGATCATCATGAGCACGGCCTCTACGTCGATGTCGTATCCGGCGAGCCGCTGTTCACCTCACTCGACAAGTTCGACAGCCACTGCGGCTGGCCGAGCTTTACCAAGCCGGTTGAGTCTGAGAACGTGGAAGAGAAAACGGACAGCACCCACGGGATGGTTCGCACCGAGGTGCGGTCCGCTCACGGCGACAGCCACCTGGGGCACGTATTCAACGATGGCCCGCCTCATGCTGGCGGGTTGCGCTACTGTATCAACTCGGCGTCCCTTCGATTTATTCCAGTAGCCGAACTCGAAAGCCAGGGCTACGGCAACTATGTGAAGCTCTTTCACCCTGACGGCAAGAAGTGAGCCATATGACGACGTCCACTGAAAAAGCGATTCTTGCAGGTGGCTGTTTCTGGGGGATGCAGGATCTGCTAAGGCGCTACCCGGGTGTGCTTTCCACTCGCGTGGGCTACACAGGCGGCAAAGTGCCTCAAGCGACCTATAGAAACCACGAAGGACATGCCGAAGCCATCGAGATCGTCTTTGATCCGGAGCGTCTGACCTATCGCAAACTGCTTGAGTTCTTCTTCCAGATCCACGATCCGACTACGATCAATCGGCAGGGGAACGACCGCGGTAGCAGCTACCGCTCCGCGATTTTTTACACCACTGACGAGCAGAAGAAGGTCGCCGAAGACACCATTGCGGATGTAAATGCGTCAGCCCTTTGGCCTGGCAAGGTTGTGACCGAGCTAGCGCCGGCCGGTCCATTCTGGGAGGCAGAACCTGAACACCAGAATTACCTGGAACGGATCCCGAATGGGTATACCTGCCATTTCATTCGGCCCGGCTGGGTGCTTCCGAGGCGAACCGCCTGACACAATGGTTCCGATTCGGCCCAAAGTGGATCTCTGTGGCAACAGCTATGGCATCCAACCTTCAGCAACTAAGGAGGTACCGATGCCGAACATCAGCACGTCTCAGCCAGGCAGGAATCAGGATTCTGAGCGCAAGCAGGACGCAAATCTCCGTCCCGATCCCGCTGCGCCTGCGGGCTCGCCGTCCTCAGTCGGAGCGGAGAGCGTCCGTGATGGACGTCCATCCACCTGCGATGACGTCGTCGAAGCGATGGATGAGGCTGGGCCGGGGCCGAAATAGCGCGGCTGTGGCCCCCCACTATGGCCGGCCATTCTTCCTAACTCCGCTTCGGACGGCGGCTGCGGCATCCACCGCCCGGATGCTGATGACCTGGGCAGTCACATTGTCTGATCCGTCTGCCTGCAGAGCATAGCGCACCAGCTCGCGCGCGATCGCAGTCGGCTCTCTGTACTCGGATCCGATGCGGCCGATGTCCTCCGGATACATCGCCTCATAAAGACCATCGGTACACAGGATCAGCAAATCCCCGGATCGGATAGGGATGACGCGGATCTCTGGAGCAACCGCGAGCTCCGGGCCCAGCGAACGCGTCAGGTCGTGGCGTCGCTCTGAGCTCTCGGCCTTTGCTGCGGTCATGGCGCCCGCTCTGGTCTGATCCATCACCCAGGTGTGATCCTGAGTCAACAAAGAAACCTGCCCGTCGCGCACTTGATAGCAGCGCGAGTCGCCCACATGGGACACCACGGCGATATCGTACCGCAGTGCACAGGCAACGATAGTGGTTGTGAGTCCCTTACCACGGGTCTGCGCATTGAGACCTTCGTCATGGACAGCGGTGTTGGCGTCCTGCACGATCCGCGGCATCAGGCTGGCCAGCGAAACACCTTCGACAGCTCCTTCGAAGCTCTCCACCATACTCTCAACCGCGCGAGACGACGCGAGACTGCCCAGGCCGGTTGCTACTCGGCCGTCTGCGACGGCAAACATCCAACCCTTCGCGCGGACCTCCTGCCGGGATCGCGGTACGAAGGCCCCTACCGCATCAGCATTGCGGGGCCACACCCGGCCCGCTTCGCTTGCCTGTCCATACGCCACTTCCAACATCGCAATCGACGCCCCTCAAAGACTGTCTGAAACGAGAACGCCCCCCCGCACTTCCGGAGGGGCGGCTACTCGATCTGATTGAGCCAGTATGTCTCGCCATTCGCCTTTTGGCGGCAGCCGAATGGGTTAGAGGGCTACATCTCCGCGCTGGCGATTGCGGATTCGAATTGCGTCCTGAGCTGCAAACAGGAAGATCTTGCCGTCGCCGATCTCTCCTGTTGCCGCACTTTCCGCAATGGTATCCACGATCTTGTCTACGCGGTCATCGGACACTACGATCTCAATCCGCAGCTTGGGTAGCAGGCTGATGTCGTACTCGCGGCCACGGTAGGTCTCTGTGTGTCCCTTTTGCCTTCCATGACCGCGAACTTCAGATACGGTCATACCCTCGACCCCAAGAGCGGCCAGCGCGTCCTTCACCTGGTCGAATTTGTTGGGCCTGATAATCGCCTCAATTTTGGTCATGCTTTCTCCTTCCGATCAGTTAGTAGCTGGATCAGGATGCTCCACGATAGGCGGCCTGCGGAGGGAGACACTATCTCCCTCCGCGAGCTCCAGTCAATCGGCGGCAACCTGAGAGCCGGATGGTGATCCGAGCGCGGTAATGACGTACTCGGGGTAAGCAGAGATGCCGTGCTCGAAGAGATCGAGGCCGTACAACTCGCCCTCGCGCTCCACGCGTAGCACACCCATCGCATTGACCGCATACATCAGCACCATCGATACCGCAAAGGTAGAGACCGTGACGATCGCGCTGCCGATGAACTGCGCCTCGAGCAGCTTGAAACCACCGCCATAGAAGAGCCCGGTGAGAGGAGCGCTGTTGTCAGGACCGGTTGGACCAGTGGCGCCGAATTGACCACTGGCGAACAGGCCGAGCGAAAGCGTGCCCCAAATGCCGCATAGGCCGTGAACCGGCACAGCGCCGATCGGATCGTCGATGCGCAGCCACTCCAGCAGCTCGACACCGGCGACGACCACTATACCGGCAATCCCGCCCAGCAGAATTGAACCGGTCGGGCTGACCCAGTAGCACGGGCAGGTGATGGCCACCAGGCCGGCAAGGAATCCGTTGACGGTGAAGCTGACGTCCCACTTCTTCGTCATGAAGTAAGCGACAAACATTGCAATCAGGCCGCCCGCGCAGGCCGCCAACGTGGTGTTTGCCGCAACGCGTCCGATACCCTCGAGATCCATCGCGGACAGCGTGGAGCCCGGGTTGAATCCGTACCAGCCGAACCAGAGAAGCAGTCCGCCAGAAGCGGCGATGGTGAGATCGTGAGGCAACATGGGGCCGCCGCCGTCGCGCTTGAACTTGCGTCCGAGCCGCGGTCCGAGAACGATAGAGCCGGCGAGTGCGACGAAACCGCCGATGGTGTGTACCACGGTGGAACCGGCGAAGTCGTGGAAGGAGAGACCGAGGTTCGGCAGGAAGTTCCCGGCGCTGCCCATGGTTGCCAAGAACCCATCCGGACCCCATGCCCAGTGGCCGATGATGGGGTAGATGAACCCAGAGACGCCCAAGCTGTAGACGAGGTCACCGACGAAGCCGGTTCGTCCGATCATGGCGCCGGAGGTGATGGTCGAGCAGGTATCGGCGAAGGCAAACTGGAAGATCCAGAAGGCGAGAAATGCCACCCCCGAGGTCTCGTAGGTAGCCGGCGCGCCCTTCAGGAAGAACCAGTGGTAGCCGATGAAGCCATTGCCGTGGCTGAACATGAACGAGAAGCCGATGGCGTAAAAGAGCAGACCGCAGAGGCAAGTGTCGACAATGCACTCCATGAGCACGTTGACGGTTTCCCGCGAGCGGCAAAAGCCGGCTTCCAGCATCGTGAAGCCAACCTGCATGCCGAACACGAGGAAGGCCGCAACCAGCGTCCAGACCGTGTTCAGCGGATTCACAATGTCAGTCGCCTTCACGGTTGAGTCAGCCGCGAATACCCGATGTCCGAGGAGGCCGGGGTTGAAGTAGTACACGGCAGCGGCCAGGATAGCCAGGCCAGCCATCTTGCCGGCAAAGAGCAGGACGCCATAGCGTCTCCACTCCGGACTGTTCAGCTTTTGCTTCCAGCGCTGCAACCGGCCGCCGGAGGGGACAACCTGTCGCTTCTTCTGGAAGAATCTGCGCATCGTCATCAGCATGTAGCTGAGCGATGCCATACAGAGAAACACTACCAAAGTGGAACTTATGGTCATATACGGGTCTCCTTGCGATTTTTGCGTCTTGAGAACTGTGAAGATCGGGAAATGTGTTGGTTACCTTTTCGGTCCGAAGAACGCAATCAGTCCCATGCTGACTGTGGACTGCGCCTTGACGAAGTTGGCATCGCCCTTCTGGAAGAAGGTCTGGTCCGACCAGTCGCGGCGGTACTCAGAGCGCAGCAGCAAGCCAGCGGCCCACTTGTACTCGTAGGTTGCCGTGAATTCGTCGAGCTTCTGCGCGAGGCCGGTTGAGAAGCCCTGATTGTCGTAGAAGTGCTCGTAGCGGCCGACCAGGGCAGCGTTTCCTGTAACCTGTGCGCGGGCCGAAACTGCGACACCCTGCCAGTGCGGGGAGTGGGAATCCAGCGGCGTTGTAGCCGGTGCATGATTCTGGCCGTAGTCGTAGTTCACGTACATGCTGAACTTCGGACTGGGGGTCAGCAGCAGCGTGGTATCAATCAGGCTGCGATAGCCCTTTTGGGTGCCGGAGTTTTCCGGGCCGGTGTAGTAGTTCAGGTTCCAAGTTGCCTTGGGCTTCACCACCGAACTGGTCAGACCGACTGTGACTCCGCCGTTATTGTCCACCACGTTATTCCAGCCGTTGACCAGCTGAACGCCGGCGGTCCAGGACTTGGTGACAGGCATCGTGGTGCGGAGGCCGAAGTGATAGTAAGGAATCGCATAGCCGAAGAGGATTCCGTGAGAGTAGCTCCAGTTGTTCATCGTCTCGATGACTTCCTGGCCCGCAGAAGTCACAAACTGACCGGCATCGAGCTCGAAGCCTTTACCTTTGGGTGGCTTGATGGAGATGTAGGCCTGCTCGACGAAGTTGTCGGTCTGGTCCGAGGATGAGTGGAGGAAAGCATTGGTCCGCCCCCACATCAGGTCTACGTGCGCGCCGATCGGATCGGCGTCGTGATTCATAGTGAGCTTGGCCGCCTCCAGGCTGAAGCCTGTCGCGTCGTCAAAGTTATAAAGCTGATTGGTCTGAGTTCCGGGACGATTGAAGTTATAGCTGTAGTAGCCATCGACAAAACCGCTAAAATCGATCGAACCCGCACTCCATACCGGTGCCGCAGCGGGTGCGGGTGTGCTTGGGGCAGGAGCGGGTTCGGGGGTTGGGGTTTGCGCCCCGGCTGCAAATGCGAAACAGACGGCATAACTAGCCAGGCCTTGCAAAACCTTCTGCGGTGTGAGCTTCATTCGTTCGCTTCCTCCGTAAAGTTGTTCGTTCATCGCGGCTACTGCGGAATGTAGGTTGAAGATCCCCTTGTTTCTGTCCTTGGGGGTACCTGCCTACTGCCTCATGTTCTGTAATTCCGGATATCCTTATGAACGCAAGGAAGTCATAAGGAATCCATAAAGACCGCTGAAATCGCATCAGAAGCACGCTTTTTGTTGCCCCTCGACGAAGGAATGACTAAAATTTGTCTATAACCCTCCTAACTTCAGTCGAATTTTGGTATTGAGTTCCGCGCGAGCAGGGAAGCAATTTGGACGCGCGACCCAACAGTTCAGTAGATTTCGCAGCACTGGAAAGCTCGATGACACCTTTGCTGCTCACTCTCGCCCATTACGCCCGACCTACAGAACCCAAGCACCACGTGGGCTTAGCATTTCAAGGGTTGGGCGAGCTGTTGACTGGGAGGCGGGCTATACGCGATCGTTCCGACAAACCCGCGAAGCTCACGGAAGCTGATAGCAGGCGCGATGAACTGGATATGCTCTGCAGGTTTATCGAAGAGGCAACAGCTCTCAAGCCTCGCAATAAGCCCGGACCTCACCTGGCGGCCATGTTGCACCGGATCTTTCAGCTTGAGTCCGTAGCCATCTTCGACGTTGACCTCGACGAGATTTACCAGGCAGGCGATCCCTTCGAAAGCCTGCCGGATACGCTGAGGAACATCTGCATCTTTGGAAGGATTAGCGACGATGCCGAAACGGGGATCAGTCACCGGGTGCTGCTGATGGGCGATCTTCCAATCGGGGCGTTGTTACTTCGTGGTGAAACCCACGGGGAAACGGCAACAACTCTCGCATCCCTGATCGCGATCACCTTCGATCGTTACCACGCGTTAGCAAACGAGAGTCGAACCGAAAGCGCACGTCAGGCGGAACAACTCCGCACCACGGTACTGGACAGCCTGGCCCATGCCTATAAGACACCCTTGACTGCAATCTCCGCCGCCAGCGAAGGATTGAGTGCATTGGGGAAGCTTTCCCCGGCGCAGACGAATCTGGTTGCGCTTATCGATGAGCAGACGAGGGCGCTCACCCAATTGACTACGCGACTGCTGAAGACCTCTAAACTCGATGCCACGCAGATGACTCCGCATATTGAGAAGGTTGCGATTCTGCCATTGATTGAAGATGTTGTGGCCAGCCTCGCGGACCAACTTACGAACCTAACTGTAAACATCGCGCTCTCGCGTGACGACTTGACTCTCATGTGCGATCGGGGGCTCATGATCGCACTGCTGACACAGTTTGTAGACAACGCCGCCAAGTATGGCGATATCGGGAGCGTCGCCACAATTCGTGCCGCTGAACACGCAACCGAGGTGATCCTCTCGGTCCACAGTTTCGGACCTGTGATTCCGGCTGCGGATATCGATCGCGTGTTCGACCGGTTCTTCCGTTCTTCGGTATCGGAGAGTGTGGTGCCAGGAACCGGAATCGGGCTTTCGGTTGCCAAACGCAGCGCCCAGGCCCACGGAGGACACGTGTGGGCCACCAGCAGCGCAGACAAGGGGACTGCGTTCTACGCATCTATCCCTCAACAAGGAGGGAAAGAGTGAACGCGCCTGCTGCGGGAAGCCCGATCCGGGTGCTGTTAGTGGATGACGAACCCTCGATCCGCCGCGCGTTGCGCACGCCGCTGAATGAGATGGGGTTCGTTACGACAGAGGCCTCACGCGGCGAAGAGGCAATTCAACTTTTGCAATCGCAAACATTCGACATCGTGCTCCTCGACATCAATATGCCGGGTATCGGTGGAATGAAGACACTCGCGAGGGTGCGCTCGATGGCACCGCGGCTTCCGATCCTGATGCTCACGGTTCTAGATGGGGAGGAAGATAAAGTGGCCGCACTCGAATCGGGTGCCGATGACTACATCACCAAGCCGTTCAGTATCCGCGAGGTGGTTGCGCGTATGCGCTCGGCTGTTCGGCGAGCGCAGGCTCCGGATCGCAAAGAGGATGCGCCGGTTTCGGTGGGAGACATTGAAGTGCAGCCCGCGCGGCGCGTCGTCACCAAGTCAGGCCAGGCGATCCACCTCACGCGCAAGGAATACGACATCCTCTACTACTTGATGACGCACGCGGGCAGAGCCGTTACATACGGTAAGCTGCTTACTTCCGTGTGGGGGCCGGACTACCGACATGAGGTGGATTACCTCCGCACCTTCGTGCGGCAGCTTCGCAAAAAAATCGAGACTGATCCTTCCAATCCCCGCTATCTCCTCACCGATGCCTATGTAGGCTATCGGTTTGCAGAGAGCATTGCTGTCCAGCAAGAGCAAGCGAACGAATAGCAAAGGAAAAAGGGCCCCGCAGGTTTTCGAGGCCCTTCGCCGCTGATTGTCGTCCTAAAACAGTGTCCAGAGCGATTGATTGTAGACCTCGTGGTGGTACTGCACCTCGGGCGCTTTCACAAATGTCCCAAGCTGGCGTGCGCACCGGTCTGCGGCGGCGCGTTTCAGGTCGATAAACCGGCCCTTGACGTCCTCGCCGAGGATATTGGAGATCCACTCCGCCGAGGTGAAGTCCGCGATGGCATCATAGATGTTGTCAGGCAGATAACGCTCCGCCTGGCGAAGGTTTTCGACCGTTGCTGTGGTGCCGTCGATCCCGGTCTTGAAGAGGGAATAGAGCACCAGGTAGGGATTCGAGTCCGGCGCCACCGAACGAACCTCGACCCTCATTGATTTCGAATTGCCGATCGGGATGCGGACCATCGATCCGCGGTCGGTCGCAGACGCTTTGACCTGGTTCGGTGCTTCGAAGTGCGGGTCGAGCCGCCGGTAGGAGTTCACACTTGAGTTGAGCACCAGGCACAGATCTAGCCCGTGAGTCAGGATTCGGTCAACAAACTCCCATCCAAACTTCGAAAGCTTCTCCTGGCCGGCTTCATCCCAGAAACGGTTTTTGCTTCCTTCGGAAACCGACATGTTGGTATGCATTCCGCTGCCATTGACACCGACCACCGGCTTCGGTAGGAAGCTTGCCGTGTATCCCATGTTGTTGGCCACTTGCCGGCACAGCAGCTTATAGAGCTGAATCTGATCGGCTGCAGCTACTACTTCACCATAGCCATAGTTGATCTCGAACTGACTGGGCGCGACCTCGGGATGATCCTTTTCGTTCGCAAAGCCCATCGCGCGCTGCACCTCGGCCGCGGTGTCGATAAACTGGCGCAACGGATCCAGAGGGAGCGAGTGGTAATAGCCTCCAGTGTTGACGAACTCGAACTTACCCGTCTCATGGAAACGCTTCTCCGCATCACGTCCGTGGAAGAGGAAGCCTTCGATCTCGTTAGCCGCGTTGAGCGTCCAGCCCTTCTCGGCATGCAACTTGTCAGCGTAGCTTTTCAAAACGGCGCGGAGATCACCGGCATACATGTCTCCGCCCTTATCGATAACTGAGCCAAAGACCAGCACCTTGCCGGTACCGAATACATCCGCAGGAACCCAGTAAAAGGCACTCCAGTCGATACCGAGACGCAGATCGCTCTCCTTCTGGGCAGTGAAGCCGCGAATGGACGAGCCGTCAAAGGTTAGGTTGTCGTAGCTTTTGAGCAGAAACTTCTTGTCGTAATCCAGCAGATGGATGCGGCCTTCCAGATCGGAAAACAGCACGGTGACAGCTTTGATCTGCTTCTCGTCGGTCAAATACTTCAGACGCGCCTCGCGGATCTTATCAGCGTCAACGCGATTCAGGCGGTCAGCCTTGGCCTTAAGATTCATTTCCTCCAGCTCTTCATAGCTGAGAGCCAGAAAACTGCGGTACTCAGTGGACATCTTCTCCTCCCTCGATCAGGTCGTATGCAATACAGACCTCACCCTATCGAGGGGGACATAAAGAATCGATGAAGATTTAAGCCCTGACCCCCAGTGCATGCCAAATTCAGCCATGCGGCAGCGTCGGTTGGTTACATGACTGTCAGTTTGTTCGAATCGCTGCCCGGCTTCCGGATGTTTGCCGCACCGCTACAGTCCCCGTCGCTATCGCCAGGTTGCGTCAAGGAGGCCTCGAGCCGCGCGCGTTCATCGAACATCGAGTGAATCGAGGCCACTGCCTGGCTGAACGCCGCGGCGGCAACCGGCCGTGAGAAGTAATAGCCCTGACCATCATCGCAGTTGCGCTGCATCAGGAACTTCAGATGCTCGGGAGTCTCCACGCCTTCAGCGATCACTTTGATGCCCAGATTGTGCGACATCGCGATAATGGTGCGCACTACCGTGGCCGCATTCGGCTCGGTAACGGCTTTAATTACGAAACTCTGGTCGATCTTGAGGCGGTCCACAGGGTACTGCAGCAGATAGGAGAAGCTGCAGAAGCCAGTCCCGAAATCATCGATGGCCACGCGGGCTCCCAGCTGACGGATTCTCTGCAGCTTCTCAAGGTTCGGCGCAGAGTTGACCATCAGCGTGTTCTCGGTCAGTTCCACCTGCAGCAGGTGCGCCGGCAGTTCGCTCTCCTGCAGTGCCTCGTCGATTACATCGAGTAGGTTGCTCTGCTCAAATTGCCGCGGGGAAAGATTGACGGAAACGTACAGGTTCATGCCAAGCTCGTCACACAGCAGCTTGGCCTGTTTGCAGGACTGTTTCAGCGCCCACTCGCCAATGGGAACAATAAGGCCTGTATCCTCCGCCAAGGGGATAAAGGTTGAGGGTGGCACGATGCCGAGCTTGGGGTGATGCCAGCGCAACAGCGCCTCCATCCCGATCACACGGCCCGTGGTCAGTGAGACCAAGGGCTGGTAGTGTACGTAGAGCTCCTCCCGCGTGAGCGCGTGCCGCAGCGCCGTATCCATCGAAAGGCGCTCCTGAGATTCCTTCAGCATCGCTTCCGTGAACAGCTGGAACTGGTTACGGCCATTCTCTTTGGCGGCATAGGTCGCAGCATCTGCCCGCTCCAGCAGGCTATCCACATCTTCCGCGAAGTCGGGATAGACGCACACGCCGACACTGGCGGTGAGGTTGACCTCCATGGAGCCCACCTGCGCTGTGTTGGCGATTCGGTCTACCAGGCGCTTTGCGCAACGCTCCACGTCCTGGAGCGTCGCGATATGAGGCATAACGACGACGAACTCATCTCCACCCAGACGGCCCAGGGTATCGGAACGGCGAAGAGAGCCGCGCAGGCGCTCCGCTATTCCTACTAGCAGTTCATCGCCCGAACGGTGGCCAAGCGAATCATTCAGACGCTTGAAATGATCTAGATCAATGACGAATACACCAACCTTGCGACCGTGAAGCATGGCTTTTTCCATCGCTTCGGCGATGCGCTCGCGTAGCAGAGTGCGTCCGGGAAGACCGGTCAACTGATCATGCGAGGCCATGTGGTTTAGATAGGTCATCAGCTGCTTGCGCTCGGTGATATCCGATGCCATCGCTACAAAGCCGCTCACCTCGCCAGCGCCATTTCGCACCGCTGCCAGCGCCAAATGCACGGGAAGCGTGGATCCGTCATTGCGCACATACGTCCATTCGCGCTCGTCCATCTCGCCTTCAACTGCTTTCGAGGTGAGCAGGGCGAAGCCGTCCTTCTCCTGTTCGTCCGCCTGCTCGCCGTTCTCGTGCTGACGTACGAGTTCGCGCGCTTCGTGCAGCATGATCAACGGCTTGCCGATCAACTCCTCGCGGGTATAGCCGGTCAGCCGTTCGGCAGCAAAATTTGCAGCGCGGATGTTACCGGCCGCGTCGGTTTCGATAATGCTGTGCGGCGCGTTTTCGAAGAGGGAATTGCTGAGGTTGGAAAGCCTGCTGTAACGCTCCTCATTCAGTTTCAACTCAGTGATGTCGGTGGTGGTGATTGCGACCCCTTGGCCAAGCGCGGTTACGCGCTCTCTCAACCACATCAACTGCCCGTCGGCTAACGCAACGCAGTACTCGTCTGTGCTTGGCTCGCGGGTCTCGACCGCCGTACGGTATCTCTCGAACTTGCCATTTGCGCGGTTCTCCGGGAAGAGGACGCACATCTGGGAGCTCAACAGCTCCTCGCGCGACCTCTTGAGGAGTTCCGCGCCGTAAGAGTTGACATAAATGTATTGAAAGTCCGAGACATCACCGGCGCGCGTCCGGACAGCGTCGAGCAGGAAGAAGGCATCCGCACTGGTTTCCGCCGCCGCGATAAAGCGCTCATGTTCTGCACTCGTTCTCCGATTTGTAAGCGCTTGGTTCTTCTCTCGCCACACCAGCAGCACGGTCGCCAGCAACGTAGTCGACCAGATCAGCACGTCGGCAACCGGGGTTTTGCTGGGAAGACCCTGCTCGATTCGTGCCAGCAATACCACCAGAGCCGCCAGCCCCATACCCATACGAATGGTTCGAGCGCGCCTGGAGCCCTTTTGCCAGAGTACGTTCAAGAATTTCCTGCCTTCCCGACTCCCGCTTCATCCGGCGGGGCACAACTCAGGTAGATGTGGGGTAGCTCAGGTTCAAGCTTCAGGGGAAGGCTAACAGTCCGCACGTGCCTTGGAACTCACCGCGACGGTCGTGGAGGCTACAACTTCCGGACCATACAGTCTCGTAAGCTTTTACCGATCAGGCCTTTCCCGGTCATGCTCTGGTTCGCGTTCTCGGCCTCGGACCGGTGGTTCGCTCAACATCCAGCCGTGGAGTTCCATCCAGTGTTCGAGCAGCGTGGGCCATATTTCCAGCTCTTCCTGGCCTTTCAGGTTCTGACCCATGCCCGCGCCATGGGGACCGAGTTCGAAGATATGCAGTTCGACCGGAACTCCCGCGCGCTTCAGTGCCTCGTAATACGCAGTTGAGTTCAGGGGATCGACGGTCTCATCGGCGGTCGTCGAAAAGATGAAGCTGGGGGCTGCCTGCCTGGTTACGTGGCGGACGATCGATACCTGGTCGATCATCTGAGGCGTGGGGTTCGGGCCCAAAAGCGACTCTAGATTGCCCTTTCGGGGAACCGTCGAATCCATACTGAGCCTTGCATAAGTCAGGATCGCGAAGTCGGGATGCGCGCTGACGCGCTCTACAGGATCACGCGCCTCCTTGTTCCGCTGTTCGGGTTCGGTTGCGAGAAACCCGGCTAGGTGGCCGCCCGCCGAGAATCCCCAGACTCCAATCCTTCGCGGGTCGACCGCGAATTCGGCTGACCGGCTGCGTACCAGCCGGATCGCGCGAGATCCATCCAGCATTGGGACCGGATACCGGTAGTCTGGTGCCAGCCGATACTGCAGGACAAAAGCGGCAATGCCGTGCGCTGCCAGCCACTTGGCTTCGGACGCACCCTCCTTTTCCATCATTAGTCTGGTATAGCCTCCGCCGGGCATAACGATGACCGCGCTGCCGGCCACCGGGGCCACTGCGGGATAGTAATAGAGCTTCGGGACATCCGAAGGGCGGCTGCCCTTAGCTAAAGGTGCTCCATCCGGCCACAACACATAGACTCGCGAGTACCCCGATGGGGCGGGGGGCTCATAGGTGCTTGTGCGCAGTTGAGACTGGGCGGGAACAAAGCACATCAAGAAAAACAGGCACGGGGGTATTACGCGGAACATAGCGCTGCCAGCATACCCGAAATCCAAGAAATCCTTCGCGGAATATGGCATGCGGCGGCAACCGTTGCAGACCAAATCCGTCTATGGTTCTAAGAGATGAAGACTTTCGCAATCTACCGATTGTGGGTGACAGGGGTACTTCTCCTCCCCTGTGCCGGGCTGGCTCAGCAGCCTGGGACCACTGACAAATCTGCGGCGAGACCACAATTCTCCAATACTTCAGCGAAGCAAGGTCGCCTTATTGATGTATTCGCCGTTGCGGCTGACAGACGCAACGGGCCGCTCACGGGCTTGCACCGCGAAGACTTCCAGATTCTGGCTGACAAGCGTCCCCAAACGATCTCAGAATTTGCGGCGGCCAAGGATCTGCCTCTTACGCTGGGTCTAGTGGTGGACGCTAGTCCGGCCCAACGGGCGGCACTGGAAGAAGAGAAGACCGCAAGCGCAACCTTCTTCGGTAACCTGCTCGCGGGCGGTGGCAAGACCAAAGCGTTCGTGGTCCAGTTCGGGCGAGATGTCGACCTCCTGCAGGACACGACCGATTCCCGCGACAGCGTACGAGCTGCGATCCGTCAGCTCGAAACGGACCGAGTTACTCGTGTAGAAGCTGTCAGTACGCCCGACTCCAGTCCCGGAACTTCGACCAATCCGCAAGGCCGTTACCCGGGCCGCGGTCCAGCTTCGGGAAGCGGAGGTCAGAGCAAACCGCAGCCGCGTAGGGCGAACAATGCACTCTATGACGCCCTCTTTCTCTCAACCAGCGAGATCACCGGTCATCAGCAGGGGCGCAAGGTCTTGATTGTTCTCGCAGATGGCGAAGATAGCGGCAGCAAGGAATCGCTGGGTTCTGCCCTTGAAGCGGCACAGCGCGCCGACACTGTCATCTACGCCGTGTACTACAAGGAGCGTCAACCATCTGATCGCGGATTCTCGATGGGCCAGCCGGACTATTGCGACGAAGATCCGGGCGGCTATCCAGGTGGATACCCCGGAGGCTATCCTGGGGGTTATCCCGGGGGCTATCCCGGCGGTTATCCGGGTGATTGCAATCCAAGACTCCCTGAATCGAAACAGCGCCCGGACGGCCGCAAAACCCTCGCGCGAATCTGTACGGAGACCGGCGGACGCATGTTCGAGGCCAGCAAAAAGGAAGGATTGGCGGACATCTACAAGGAAATACTGGATGACTTGAATGCGCAGTACCGCATCTCGTTCGTGCCGGATAAAGAGGGATCATCGGACGGCTATCATCATCTTCTCGTGACTCTGCCGAAACGCGACGCAAAGGACATTGTCATCCAGGCGCGTGACGGCTATTTCATGGGTGATTGAAATTTCCTTTCTGCACCGGCTTCTATAATTCTGTTGTGATCCGCTCCTCCCCAGCACGGCTAGATCCGGGTCAGACCCTGCTTTTCGACGCGGACGACACCCTCTGGGAAAACAACATCTACTTCGAGAGAGCGATCGCCGCTTTCATCTCTTATCTGGATCACCGTATCCACTCTGCCGAAGAAGTGCGCGAGCACCTGAACGGATGTGAGCGCGCCACCATCGCAGAGCACGGCTACGGCCTCACAAGCTTTCGGCGATCCCTGCTTGCCTGTTTCGAGCAACTTTCGGATGCTCCCATCACCCCGGAGAAACACGCGCGGATTGTCAGTTTCACTGATGTGGTCGCGGAGCACCAGATTGAGCTCCTGGATGGGGTAGCAGACACCCTCCCCGAACTCGCTGCTCGCCACCGCTGCCTGATGGTGACAAAGGGCGATCGGGAGGAGCAGCGGGGGAAACTGGAGCGCTCAGGGCTCTCGCAGTACTTTGCTGCTATCGAGGTGTTGCCGGAAAAGCACGAAGATGCGTACCACGCACTCGCCCAGCACCATGCCTGCGAGAAGGCTGTTACCTGGATGATTGGCAACAGTCCGAAGTCAGACATCAATCCTTCATTGGCGGCCGGACTGAATGCCGTCTTCGTGCCGCACGGACGAACTTGGGTGTTGGAGCACGAGGAGATCAACCCGCCGCAGTCGGGACGACGTCTGCTTCGATGCGAACAGTTTCGCGACCTGACACTTTATTTCTAATCCGCTGCGACTCGTCGATCATTTTTCAGCCGCGGCGTGAAGCCGCTGCCATAATCCCGTGATGCCCGCCTGCGTCTTGGTTGAAACCGGCAGAATGTCCTCGACCTCATGGAACCGCTTCAATGCGGCCACGGACTTCGCGAGCGCATTATTGGAAAGCCGGTCCGCTTTGGTGGCTACGACTAGCCAGGGGCGCCCGGTCTGCCGGAAGAAGTCGATGAGCTGTTTATCGCTCGCCTGTGGCGGAATATTGCTGTCTACCAGGCAGATTGCAAGCGCCAGGGTTTCACGTTCAGCGAGGTACGGCTCGATGAAGCTGGGCCACTCCGAGGAGATCGACCGCGAGATCTTCGCGTAGCCGTAGCCAGGTAGGTCCGCAAAGATGAGCGTCGGCTTCACCTTCATCCGATCGCCGGAACCCTCATGCAATGCGAAGAAGTTGATCGAGCGAGTTCGTCCAGGCGTCGATGAAGTGTGTGCCTGCTTGGAGCCAAGCAGCGCGTTAATCAGGGATGACTTGCCGACATTAGATCGCCCGAGGAATGCAATTTCAGGGGCGCCGAATGTCTTCGATTCGGAAGGGAAGTGGCTGACATCCATGGCCGACAGAAGAAATTTTGGAGTCAGTCGCATGCACTCCAGTCTATGGGAAAGCGGATGAAATAGCCCTGCCGATGGACGCGGCAACATTGGGGCCATGGCTGGCGAACAGCGCCCCTTGCAGGCGGTGCATCTGTGAAATGATGGAAACCGTGCAGGGCCCCGGCCAGTTTCGTCACCACATGCTCCGTGAAATCCACGAGCAACCCGACGCCCTCTCCCGCACGCTCGATCAATACATCGACTTGGCGAATCCCACTCCTCAGTTGCGGGAAGAGACATTGGCAGGGGCAGCGCGGCTCTTTCGTCACCATCCAGACCTGATCATCACAGCCAGCGGGTCCAGCCGGCACGCGGGCCTGGCCGCGGAGATACTTTTCGAGGATCTGGCCGGTCTGATGGTGGATGTTGAGTATGCCAGCGAGTACGCTTGCCGCTCCACGCATCTGCGGCGGCATCCGGAAAGTCCCACACCGGTGCTGGTAATTTCACAATCCGGCGAAACCGCCGACACGCTTGCGGCGCTCAGGGAGGCAAACCGCCGAGGCCACCCAACGATCGCCGTAAGCAACGTGTCGCAGTCCACGATGATGCACGAAGCTATGGTGCCGTTGTGTACCCACGCCGGCGTCGAGCAAGCCGTGCCCGCGACGAAGAGTTTTACGACCCAGCTGCTGCTGATGGAAGTGTTAGCACTGCTGGCCGCGCGTGAGCTGCATTCCATGGCAGAAGACGAGATCGAAGCTCGACTTCAGCAGCTTGGAGCTCTGCCCGGCAGTGTCCGCTCGCAGCTGCCTGGATGGGAGCAGAGTACTTCCGTGCTTGCCGCGAAATATGCTGACGCCAAGACGTTCCTGTATCTGGGCCGCGGCGTCCACTATGCAATTGCGCGTGAAGGAGCCCTGAAATTGAAGGAGTCCTCCTATCTGCACGCCGAGGGGTACCCTGCCGGGGAGTTGAAGCACGGGCCAAACGCGCTGGTCTCAGACGAGGTGCCATTGGTTGTCCTCGCCACCTTCGACAGCCAGGAACCGGAGAGCATGCTGCGGTATGAGAAAACAATCTCGCTGCTATATGACATGCGGCAGCAGGGAGCCAGGGTGCTGGCCATTTCCAACGCCGGAGATAATACGGTTCGCTCACTCGCAACCGACACCGTGGATGTCGCTCCCGTCAGCGAGGCTCTCCTTCCAATCGCGGAGGTGATCCCGCTGCAGCTCTTCGCGTACTTCATGGCCGTCCATCATGGTGTCGATGTGGACCGGCCTCGTAATTTGAGCAAAGCGGTAGTCCAAGAGTAGATCGGGAAAGATGACAGAAAGGCCTCACCCGAGTAGAGTTGTGCCCGAACACTCATCGCACACGAGGGAGTACTACAATTATGCAGCCAGGCGGCTCACCCGGCGTCACGCCCGCGTTGATCTTCGACATCATGCAGTCCTACCAAAGGACGGCTGCGCTGCGTACAGCCGTGGAGTTGGGCGTCTTTGGCGCCATTGGCGAAGGGGCTCATGACGCGGCTGCCATCGCTCACAAGTGCTCTTCGTCGCAGCGCGGCATTCGCATCTTATGCGATTTCCTCACCATCCAGGGCCTGCTGACCAAACAGGGTGCGGACTATCAGAATTCGCCGTGCAGTGCGGTCTTTCTTGATCCCAAATCCCCCGCCTGCCTGGCTTCCATCACACAGTTCCTCGGAAACCCACTATTGGTGAACGAATTTCAGCAGCTTACGGCGATCGTGCGCGAGGGCCACACTATGATGCCGGGACAAGGCAGTGTGGAGCCGGAAAACCCGATCTGGGTCCAGTTTGCCGAGGCGATGGCTCCCATGATGGGGGCAGTCGCTCCACTGCTTGCCGAAGCTGCGCTCCAGGGGCGCAGCGGCCCTCTGAAGGTATTGGACATTGCCGCCGGACACGGCCTGTTTGGGATTCACGTGGCGAAGCGCAATCCCGAAGCAAAAATCACGGCACTCGACTGGCGGAGCGTGCTCGATGTCGCACAGCGCAATGCGAAGAAGGAAGGGGTGGAAGGTCGCTATGAGTTGCTGCCCGGAAGCGCCTTTGACGTGGAGTTCGGCGGTCCCTATGATCTAGTGCTTCTCACAAACTTTCTACATCACTTCGATACTGCTACCTGCACGGACCTGCTCAAAAAAGTCAGGGCCGCGGTCAAGCCGGGAGGCACGGTAGCAATACTCGAATTCGTGCCTAACGAGGATCGCGTCTCGCCGCCACAAGCCGCGGCCTTCAGCATGATGATGCTCTCCAGCACGCCCGCAGGCGACGCGTATACCTTCAGCCAGCTGCAGCAGATGCTGAACGACGCAGGGTTTCAGAACGCGAAGCATGTTCTCTGCGGCGAACTGCCAAACTCAATTGTGCTTGGCACAGCAGGCTAGCCGGAAGGCGTGGGCGCAAGAAAGAGAAGGGGACCCGGACAATATCCAGGTCCCCAGAAACCGCGCCGCGCGGCTGTCTGACTAAGGCTGATACTTCCAAAGATCGTTCAGAGCGTTGGTAGAGGTTGCAGCGGAGTCAAAGCCGTTGCCGCCGAACAGCCATAAGTTTCCGGAGCCGTCTATCCAGGTTGAGCTCGAAAACCGGCCTCCGGGCAGGTTGCTGGCAGCGGACGTTCCTTTCGTTCCGTAAACGCCCACTCCTGCCGTTCCGTTTGTTCCCGCAATCCACGCCCACTGGCCGGTGCTAACCGAATACTTCCAGAGGTCGTTGAAGAGCGTGCCGATTTGCCCGCTTCCGCCCGCTCCCCCAAATAAATAGAGGTTCCCGGAAGAGTCAGCCCAGGACGCCGCAAAGGCCCGCGCGCCGGGTATGTTTGCAGATGCGGCCGTGCCCTTCGTCCCGTACACACCTGTCGCGCCCGCCGTGTTCGACCCGCCCATCCAGGTCCACTGACCATTGGAGGGTGTGAACTTCCATAGATCGTTGATGGTGGCAAAGCTGGCCGAGGATGAAGTGGTTGCTCCCTGATTTCCGCCGAACAGCCATAGATTGCCGCTGGAATCAGCCCAACTCGTTGCATCGTAGCGCCCGGACGGAGTATTGGCCGCCGCTGCAGTGCCCATCGTTCCGTATGTTGCCGCCTGGTTGGTGGTGTTCGGACCCGCGACCCACGTCCACTGGTTCGTCGTCGTGGAGTACTTCCACATATCGCTCAGATTGCCAAATGTGCCTGTCGAGTCTGCGCCCTTTCCGCCAAAAAGCCAGAAGTTGCCGCTTGCATCCGTAAAGCTGCTGGCCTCCCCGCGAACACCGGGAAGATTGCCCACGGCTGGGATACCCTGAGTCCCGTAGACGGCAGGAACCGGCTGGATTGTTGTGTTCGCTCCGACATTTGTGCCGCCTATCCAAGTCCATTGGTTGTTGGCGATGTTGTATTTCCAGAGATCGTTCATGTACACCGGGCTGGACTGGATAGCGTTCTTATCCACCCCTTCACCGCCAAACAGATACAAATTCCCGTTTGCGTCCTTCCAGAAGCTAGCGTAATACCGCCCTCCAGGAACGTTCGTCGCTGCTGAGACATTCACCGTCCCATAATTGCCTGGTTGATTAAGGTTCGAATAATTCGCGCCGCTCAGCCACGTCCACTGACCGGTGCTTGGGCTATAACGCCAGAGGTCGTTTAGAAATCCAGGGTTGCCGCCTGAATTCGCGATCCCGCCGAAGAGATAAAAATTTCCGGAGCTATCCGTCCAATATGCGGCGCCAATTCGGCCGGCTGGCTGATTGGTTGCGGAAGGCGCGCCCAGTGTGCCATAGGACCCAGCCAAACTACTGCTCGAAAAGGTGCTGTCGCCCGAAACCCATGTCCATTGCGCATTGGTGGTTGGCGTGGTGCCACCGCCGCCGCCGCCCGTGTTCGTGCTCGATGAGCCTGAACCTCCACCGCAACCGGCCAAGGTAAGTACAGCAAGCGCGAGAGCAGCAAATCCATAGGTTGTCGTACGCGTTCTCATTCGATCTCCTTTGGTCCGCGGACTACGCAAACCGAGTCCTTCGCCCGGTCAGCCACAGGCCGCGTGGTTCGTCCAGGCAGGAAAATAGATGATCCTTGGATGTCGGATGGCACCGACGCCCGCGGAGTTGGCTGAGCTGCTATCTTAGCGGACTTAAGCCGTCATTTTGCAAAGATTTAGGTTGGATCAACCGTGTATCAGCTGCGTCCGCGGCGAATCAGCTCATCTACGTCGTCCACCTTGTCCGTAAGGAGGTGGATTTTCGCTGCCAGACCCTGGATATCGGCAGCGGCGCGCCGGTTTACGTCATAATCAAGCTCGCTGCGCAGCCGGTCCTTCGTGTCCTGCCGGTTCTGGCTCATCATAATCACCGGCGCCTGGATCGCGGCAAGCATAGAGAGGAACAGATTGAGCAGGATGAATGGATACGGATCCCAGGCTCGCTTTCCAAGAACGTGATTCGCACCGGTGTAAACCAGCAGGATGACCGCGAAGGTGATGATGAACGTCCACGACCCGCCGAACTGCGCCACCCGGTCGGCGATCTTCTGCCCGAATGTCATCTCCTCGTCAATGATGTCATTCGGGTTCCGGCTCGCCCGTAGTCGAACCAGTTGCTGGGCCGCATGGATCTGGCGGCTCTGGACGGTGAGCATATCCATGCCTGCCATTGGTTTGCGCTGCAGCAGAATCTCAATGTCGTTTTTATCCAACTCCACGCAGGTTGTCGGTTCTAGAGCCATGGCATTCGTCATGTGCGGAATGCCTTCCAGCATGGAGGCCAGCCCAAAGATATCGCCATGGCCCGCTTCCGCAATCGTAACTTCTTGCTGGTCCTCGTCGACTGTGGTCACGCGTACCTCGCCTGTGACCACCACGTACGCTTTGCCATCGCTGTCGCCGCTCTTATAGATGCGCTGCCTCGCCGCAAATTCCCGCATTTCCACCTGCGCCGCCAGGATTGCCGCTTCATCCTCGTCAAGCAGCTCAAACAGCGGGACGTGATGCAGTACTTCCGGATTGCATGGCATGGAATGCTCCTTGTTCCCAAAGGATCGTCAGGCGTATTTGAGTCCTAATTCTAAGGGCAGGAGCCGGCCGTCTCCGTGGATCCGCAAAGGCGGCATTAAACAGCGAAGCGCCATGCGTAACAGCATGGCGCGACAGCCGGGGGAAAGATCAATAAGCCGGATGAAAACTGACGAGAAAACTCACAAAGAGAATGCCGAACAGAATCAGAAAGGCGGGCCACCATGTGTCCATGAAGTGGCGCGAAGTATGAGAGGCGCTCATAAATATTCAATCTCCTTTATTGAACCGATCGTAACTCAATTTCCGCCGTGCCGGATACACGCTGGACGCTGCTAGGCAGCCTGGTCCTCTGCTTCGACCTTCTCGAGCTGGTATTGCTGGATGTGGTCATACACCTCGTCAGGAAATTTCAGCGATTTGTGGACATTCCCGCAGTCCGGGTCATCTGGGTCAGGCAGAATCGGAAACTCCTGTTCGCTTTGCCATTGCAGAATTCGCTCGCGCCGCGGCGGATTATAGCCGTGCGCCTCTACCTGCCGTAGCAGCACAGTCGCCTTCTCCTCATCCACATCGGTGTCTTTCTCAAGCCACTGCACGACCTCATCACTGGAAAGGAAGTGCGAAGCGACCATCGTAAACACCAGACGTCCATAGTGTCCGATATCCTTCCCACCTTCAAGCGCATCGAGCAAGTGGGCCATCATGGAATCCCCTCGCAGAGCTTCGATCCCATCAGACCGATCCGCCCGTTTCTCGTTCCGGTCGTGGCCCGAGGCTCCTCCTCCGGCCTGCCGCCGATACTGCTGCTGCTTCGGTTCACGCAGCTCGCGCTCAAGATTCGCCACCCGCTGCTGAGCTTCTTCAAGCGATTTCTGTTTGATTACGGTGGTACTGTGATGCCCGTTATCCGCTGATCCCGCCATGCTTCCTCCTTCGCCTTTTCTTTGCTATTGGACGGGGAGCGGTTTCTTTCAGTTGCCCTGGCTTACCTCCACACCGACCAGCCTCGGCGGTTCAGGCTCAGGAAAAGAACGCCAAGGCACCCCGCACTGAGGACAATCAATCCGAATCCTTCCGCGAAACGTGAAAAAAGCAGATCCCCAACGCCGAACAGCAGTGCATAAATCAACGTAAAACCCAGTACCCAATGCAGAAAGTTGTACCGCAGCGTCGGCTCCAGCCGATCCTTCTCTGGAGCGAAACGCCTCCATCCCAGGGCAGCGGGACGCACTCGGTCATAGAAGGCCTGCAGAACCACATCCGCCTCGGGTCGCGTCAGCAGGGTCACTCCAAGCCAGACCGCCGTGGTGAGCGTGGTCGTCGTCAGCATCAGCCACGCGAAGGCATGAGGATCATCCTGGTTCAGCGGAGCGAGTGCGAGTGCGGGGTCGATTCGATGCAGGAACCGCACCGCCGGAAGGCCAAATCCTGATTCCAGCGTCAGCGAGATGGTCGCTGCCGCTGTCATCGCCGCGATCTCCGACCAGGCATTGATCCTCCACCAGTACCACCGCAGGATGAAAACGAGTCCAGCCCCCGCGCCGAGCGCCAACAAAAACTTCCATGCCGTAGCAATGGAGGCCCCATGCGTCAGCATGTACCCGGTTGCGCAGGCTGAAAGAATCGCCACCAGGATGGTTGCCACGCGGCTGGCTGCAACATAGTGATGCTCGGTACGTCCCGGTGCGAAGAATCGGCGGTAGATGTCGTTGATCATGTACGACGCGCCAAGATTCAGGTGCGTCCCGATCGTCGACATGTACGCAGCAGCAAAGCCGGCCAGCATCAGCCCGCGCAGGCTGGGCGGAAGATAATGAACCATCACCCAGACGTACGCGCCTTCCATGCCACCCTGTGCCGCCGTCGGAGCAGGCAAGAGCACCAGAGCTACCAATGCCGTCAGAATCCACGGCCACGGGCGCAGCGCGTAATGCGCGATGTTGAACCAAAGAGTCGCCCCGAGGGAATGCTTCTCGTCCTTTGCGGAAAAAATACGCTGCGCAATGTAGCCTCCGCCGCCTGGTTCCGCGCCTGGATACCACGAGGCCCACCAGTTGAGCGAGAGCAGCACCATGAAGCTGAGGAAGAAGGGCGAGGCCATTGACGGAATAAAGCCCAGTGTGTCGCGTGCAGCGGTTGCGCTTGAGTGTGCAGCATCGTATGCCCGAACCTGCCCAGCCAAGGAGTGCATGCCACCCACCGCCTGGACTGCAAAATAGGCCAGCAGGATCACCATTGACATCTTCAGGATGAACTGCAGCAGGTCAGTCCAGAGCACCGCCCACATCCCGGAGATGGCGTTATAAGCAAGAGTAAGTGCGAGGCAGCAGAAGACTCCCTCAAGCTGCTGCTTCGTCGACGTGAGCCCAAGCGTTAGCGCAAGGATCTTCGCCATCGCCAGATTCACCCAGCCCATAATGATGGTGTTCACCGGAAAGGCAAGATAGGCAGCACGGAATCCGCGCAAGAACGTCGCCGGTGGACCCGCATATCGAAGCTCCGCAAATTCCATATCGGTCAGCACCCGTGCTCGACGCCACAGAGGGGCAAAGAAGAATACGGTCAGCATCCCTGAGAGTAGGAACGACCACCACAGCCAGTTGCCAGCAATCCCCTGGGAGTAAATCAGCCCGGTAACCACCAGCGGCGTATCTGCTCCAAAGGTGGTGGCGACCATCGACGTGCCCGCGAGCCACCAAGTGACGGACCGGCCGGAAAGGAAAAACTCGCCGATATCCCCCGAGGCCCGCTTCATGTAGAAGAAGCCAATCGCGAGATTGACTGCGAAGTACGAGACGATTACGAACCAGTCAAGCGGGGTGAGAACCAAACTTGCCCTCCGGGGTGTCGGTCCATGCTAGCTGAGGACCGCGGATACCTGACGAGAAATGTTGTGCGGACGGGGGTTAGGTACGGTAGACTCACGCTGAAATCGTGCGAGGAATACGAATGCGGATTGCGGGACTGCTAACACGGGTAGGTCTGGGACTAGCTATAGTTGCGCCTTTGGCGAGCATGGCGCAGAAACCTGTGGTTCCAAAATATGTCAATGAGAACTCCGTGGATCCCAAGCCGGTCAAACTCCGCGAGCTGCAGGGGACCGTCGTCGGACTGGGTGGCGACCCCATGCCCCGAGCGATGGTGTCCCTGTTCACTGAGGACACACACACCCTGGTTGGCTCTGAGACTACTGACATGCAGGGCAGATTCAAGTTCAACAAGCTGGAGAAGGGGGCATATCGCGTAGTCGCGCGCGTGGAAGGTCTCTGTACGGCGAACATTCCGATCGTCCTCGAAGGTGGCCTGCTCGGCCACAAAAAGCTGGAAATCACCATGCGCGCCAAGGACATCGACACCTGCAGTTACGGCCTGGCCAAGTAGCTCACACGGAAGGCAAAGCTCGTTACTGCTCCGACAGGTCGAAAACCTTGTCCATTAGCTGCCACCGGCGAACCGGATCGGATCCCTCTCCCACCGCTTGGTATCGTCCCATCAGCGCCTCCCATTCCAGCACCTTGGGGTTCGCGCCATCCATCTCCGCCTTGCGCTCAAACGAGAAATCGTCAGCGACATCCATGATCATGAAGAGATGTGTCTCCCGCAGGTAAATCTCCATCTGCAGTACCCCAGCGGCGAATAGGCTATCGCGGATCTCCGGCCATATCTTCTGGTGATAACGTTTGTATTCTTCGATCTTTACAGGATCATTCTGCAAGTCCAAGGTGAGGCAGTGACGGGCCATGTCTTCTCCGGTCGCGAGCTGCGGCTGCGATGCCAGTCCGCAGCGTACCACGATCCCCAACGAGCCATCGATTAACCATTAGGTTAATAGCACCATCCGGGGATTCTGTCAGTTAGAGCCGTCTAATACTCTCCTCCTATAAGTTTCGCATTGTCAGGCGAAGAATTCAGTTTGCCACCAGCCTGCCGCCGCAAGTGAATCCCGCAGTCTGCCCCAAACGGCTCAGGATCCCATCAGGTGCGCAAGCTGCTCGCAAACGATCGAGGGGAGCAGGTCAAAGGAATGAAGTTTTTTCGCGACCAACGCGGACAGGCCACCATCCTGACCGGCCTCTGTATCGCCTCACTCTGCGGGTTCGCTGCGCTCTCGGTTGATGTGGGCATGCTCTTCAGGGCCAAACGGGTGCTGCAGAACGCGGCAGACGCCGGTGCCATCGCCGGCGCCATGGAAGTGCCCTACAACGATTACGACACCGCTGCCAAGGCTGCCACCGCCCAGAACGGCATAACGAACGGCGTCAACGGCGCCACGGTCATTGTGACAAAGGCATCCACCGGCTCCAAAGTCACGGTTTCCATTACTCAGTCGGCCCCCACTTATTTCATGAAGGCGCTCAGCATCAACTCGATGAACGTGAGCGCGAAGGCCAGTGCTTCCCTGGGGCCGGGTGCCGGTTGCATCTTTACGCTGAACCATTCCGGCACCGACGTCGGACTCTCCGGTAATGGCTTTCTCACCATGCCGGATTGCGGAGTGGTCATCGACTCCTCCGCTTCGAAAGCATTAAGCCTCACAGGAAATTCTTCGATCAGCGCGAAATACATCGGCATAGTCGGAAGCTATTCCGATAGTAGTAATAGTCCGAACAGCCTTACCCCAATTCCGGTAACCGGAATCGCGCCGGCCTCCGACCCCCTCGCCTTTGAAAACCCGCCGAGCTACGATCCATCCTCCTGTCTATCGGACCCGCACCCCAACCCGAGCAACAGTCAGACCGTCACCATCGGTCCCACCGATGGGGGCACCATCTGCTACAACGGCCTCTCGGTCAGTGGCAGCGGAACCGTGCAGATGAATCCTGGAACGTACGTCATAAATGGCGGCTTTTCCTCGAGCGGTTCCTCCAGCATTACCAGCATAACCACCTCTAATGGTAGCGGCGTCACGGTCTATCTCGCGCCCCCGAGCGGCTCCGTTTCGCTCACCGGATCGGGACCCCTGACGCTTTCCGCGCCGACCAGCGGAACATACAACGGGATTCTCTTCTATCAGGACCCTAACGATACTCAGAACATGAAGGTCGCCGGTTCCGGCGGCTCGGTGATCAAGGGCATCTTTTACGCCCCTGCGGCCAGCCTCAGCTTGTCCGGTGCCACGGGCTCGGTATTTTACGCGAACATGGTCGTCAACACGCTTTCGATCAGCGGCAGCAATAACATCCTGAATTATTCCCAGGTCAATGCCAATACACCTCTGACAACTCCGAGACTGGTGGAATAGCCATGCACAGATTCATCCAATCGACCCTCAGTTGCTGCAATCGCATTGCAGATGCTTTACGTCTGCTCCGCACGAGCCAATCCGGTCAAAGCCTCATTGAGACCGCTTTCGCCGTCAGTCTCTGTGGAATCCTGATGCTCGGTGCTGCCGAGTTCGGCCGCCTCGCCTACGCTGGAATCGAGATCTCCGATGCCGCGCGCGCCGGCGTAGAGTACGGATCGCAATCCCATGCAACCGCCGCCGATAACGCGAACATGCAAATCGCCGCCAGCAGCAGCGCGCCGGATGTCGCCAACCTGACAACCGCGGCAATCCATTTCTGCAAATGTGCCGACGGCACCAGTTCCACATGCCAGTTGACGGACTGCGTCGGCACCAGAATTATCGAGTACGTCCAGGTCAATACGTCCGCCAATATCTCTCCGTTGATCTATGTGCCCGGGTTGCCCAAGACATACGCGATCAGCGGCCTCGCCGTGATGCGGGTCGTGCAGTAATGAGGCATCCGGCACGTACGTCTTCGCGCTTGCGTGGTATCGCGCGTGCCGAAGAGGGAGCTGCGGCCATCGAAATGGCCGTCTCCATGACGGCCCTCCTTATGGTCATCATCGGCATGATGAAGATGTGCGTCGGCGTCTACTGCTACCACTACACCTCTGAGGCAGCACGGGAAGGCGCACGCTGGGCAATTGTTCGCGGATCTTCGTCCGGCCAGGAGACCACGGCGGACGCTATCTCTACCTACGTGAAAACCCTCGGATACCCAGCTTTGACGCCCGCAAACATGACCGTCACAGTCTCTTGGGCGGGGTTCCCGACCGGAGTCACCTGCACTCCGAACACAAATCCCTGCGACAATCCCGGCAATATGGTGAGCGTCACCGTAAACTACGCGTATCCGCTTTCGATCCCGTTTATCGGAAGCCGCACCTTGAACATGAGCAGCACCTCGACTGCGATCATCGCGCAGTAGTAGGACCGTTCACGGCTTTCCCGGCATGGCCTTCACTGCAATCGCATTGGGCGATTGTCCTGCCGGAAGAATCGTAAAAAGCGCCGGCCCATCCTTTTCTGTCGTCCGAATCACCGCCACATCTCCAGAACGTGAATCCGTTGCCAGCAGCAAGTGCTGATCGGCGGAGAACGCTAGTGCGTCAGGCGCATTCCCTGTGCGCACGCTTCCCGCCACCTTGCCGTCGTCGATGCTCCAGAGGTTCAAGGAGTCGGCGTCAAAATTGGAGATCCACAGCGTGCTGTCGTTCCCCACAACGCTGTAGACCGGCTGGTTCGCGATCGTATCGGTGTGGCTCACCTCGTTCGTTTGCGTATCGATCGAGGAGATCGAATCCGAACCGAAATTCGCGCAGAAGATCTGGCCTCCATCCGGCTTCAACGCAAGCTGCACCGGCGTCTTTCCAACCTCCAACACGGCTAGAAGGTGGTCACTCGTGAGCGTGGGATCCTGCTTCGCCGCCCAGGATTCTGGAGCCGCAGCCAGCGACACCACCATCACGCCGTCTCCTCCGGAGCAGGCGATAAACGCCTTCGATGAGTCGGGCAGGATCGCGATGTCGGTTGCGCCCGGGCAGCCGGGAAACGCAGCCCGGAGCTTCGGGGTGGGTGAGGGTGTTTGCCGCGACTTCGTGGTAAGCACCGGAATCCCGTGCGCCGGCTCGACGTATGGCTCAACAGCGAAAATGGAAACACTACCGCTGCCCCGGTTGCTCACGACCAGACTGCGTCCATCGGGCGAGATGCGCGCCAGTCCCGGCTGCTCGCCGGTTCCTGCCACTGCAATCTCCTGCCGCGCATCCAGATCGATCACGCTCACCGAATTTGAGCCGCTGTTGGCCACGTAAGCGCGATGCCCTGAGCCATCCACGTCGATAAAGTAGGGAAGTTTGTGTACCGGAATGGTTGCAACCACGCTGTTCGACGTGGTGTCGATCACCGAAACCGATCCGGATAGCGCGTTCACGACGTACACTTCATTTCGCTTCGGATTTGCCGTAACTCCGCTCGGCTGATGCCCGACCTGCAGCGTGCGATCTGGGCGCACGTAGACCAGGTCCAGCACAGAAACCGTATTCGACTTCCCATTGCTAACGTAAGCGAACTCGCGATAGCCGGGCGGCGCATCAGGGAAGCTGTTGCGCCTGCAACCGGAGTCCCACAAGCTGACGACGGCAAGCGCCGCAACCCAGACCAGTCGTGGAATTCGCGTCCGGATGTTGCTGCGGCAAGGTAGTTGTTCGGGATCGTGCACTTCAGCGAGTCTAGAAGATTTTCTTCACGCCCGGCGAAACTTTCCCGCAGCTCCGGAGTTTACGCCTGTGAGTATCTTCCGGCGTGGGGTTCCGACTGCGCCGGGACGACTCTGCGGTACTTCTCGGACAACGAAGCCGGTGGACCTCGGCTTCGTTGCTTTTTGCCTGCTTAGCTCTTATGTGTACCCGCGCCTGCGCCCGGGCGCGAGTTGCGCCCCAGCCGCAACCACTGGTAAAGAATCCAACCCGCATAGCCGCCCTGGATTGCCCACACTGCTGTGTACGCATACAACAGATGCCGGGCCTCCATGCTGCTGCCGAAGATCCATGACAAATTCACTGTGCCATCTCCAGTGAAGCTTCAATCGCCTGTAACGCAGCGTCCTGTTCGCGCTGCTGTCTACGCCGCTCCAGCGCATACCGCATCGTCAGCAGAAACACTCCCCACAACGCCCAGGCCAGTACATTCCATCCGAACGCCGGCTTCATGGAGGGATCGAGTCCCGAATCCGGTCCGCCGCCAAACACAGGAGCAGGATGCTGCGTGCGCCACCAGCGGATCGACATGTACACGATCGGCACATCAATAGCGGCAAACACCGAAAGCACCGCCGCCAACGTATGCGCCTGCCCCGTAGAAGAAAGCTTGCGCAGCATCAGGTAACTCACATAGAGCAGCCATAGCAGCAGCATGCTGGTCAGGCGGGCATCCCATGTCCACCAGATGCCCCAGGCAACGCGCCCCCACAACATTCCGGTCACCAGGCAAATGCTGCCGTAGACCACCGTGACTTCGGCGGCTGATATTGCAATTGCGTCGGCTGTGAGCGCCTTCAGCGGATCGCGCCTGCGCCAGAAGAGGTACGCAAGGGATGCCGCGAAATTAATGTACGGAAACACCAGCGAAAGCATTGAGTGCGGAACATGGTAATAAAGAATCCGCGCCACGTTGCCCATAGTCGCCTCGGGCGGGGAGAGCAGAAGCCCCAACCGGGTGGCGTACACGATCACGGCGAGGGTGAGGAGAAACCAAACCAAGCCGAGGGGTCCGAAGATACGCGAACGCTGCACAGTGCTTAAAGTCTACCGCGTCACCGGCGCTATTGGGGAGTCGAGTACCGTACATCCTCAGCACGCGTGCTGGATGGACTCATTCCGCGTTCAGCACCGTGTCAAACAGCAGCAGGCAAGCCGCCGTAAATGCAATGTTGTAGCCGACCAGCAACCGGATCCAAGGGCCGGGCTCGAACGCGCCGCTGAGGATGGCCGTCGTCGCCTGCATCATCCCCAGCAGGGCCGGAATCGAGATCGGGAACAGGACCAAGGGCAGTAGAAGTTCGCGGTTGCGGGTACGCAGCCCCAGCGCAGCAAAGAAGGTTCCGTTACACACCAGCGCCCACGTCCCGAGGGGCAGCACGGCTGCCATCAACCAACCCTGTCCCACAGCGTGAAGGTTGTAGAAGACCGCGAACAGCGGAGCCAGCACCGCCTCGACGATCGCTACAAAGAGCAGGTTCGAGAGCGCTTTGCCCAGGAACAGCGCCGAAGGCGGCGCGGGCGCCATGCGTTGGGCTTCGAGCACCCGGTTGCGCTGCTCCCGCGTCCAGGCCTGATTCAGCGCTGTGGTTGAGGCGAACAACAGGGCTAGCCACAGAATGCCGCCGGCGATCTGCCGCGACATTGCCGCCGTGGGGTCGAACGCAAGCGAGAACACTACGACCACCAACAACGCAAAGAACAGCATCCCGTTCACGGCATCCCGGGACCGCCATTCCAGTTGGAGATCCTTCCGGAGATGCACGAGAACATGGCCGAAATAGCTCATGCGTTCGGCTCCGGCGGCACCACGGACTTGGTCAGATCAGCCAGCGTCGCCTCCGTGGCCCGGATGTAATCCGCCGGGGAAAGCAGAATTTGAACGCCGCGCAGCCCGGCCGAAATTGAGATCTGATCGAATAGCTCGATACTCTCATCCGCATACGCCGGGAAGGCCGTACGAGCGGCGAAGACGGTCACACCGCCGCGGACGTATCCGGTGAGCGGCTCTACATCCTTCAGCGAGGCGAGCTCCACTTTCTTCACTCCTGCGGCCTGCGCCAGCTTCTTCAGGTCGAGTTCCGCATCGCCCGGGATCACCGCAATCAGGTGACTGGCCTCGCGCGGCCCCGCACCGGAAATTTTAGTGAGCAGAGTCTTGAACACCTGCTCGGGCGGCATGCCGATCTTACGAGCAACGGAGAGAGCTGTCAGGTCTTCCGGATCGACCTCGTAGGTGCGGGTCTCATATGCAATGCCCAGACTGTCGAGCACGCGGGCGGCGTTGGTCTTGCTGGGTCGAGCAGGCTTCATGCGGACGAATGCACTCCTTGGCCCGCAATCGAAAGGACCGCTCCGGCGCGCATCGTGACCGTCGCGTCGGCGAGCGGTTCTGCCAAATGAGCCTGGTGCGTCGTCAGGATGATGGTTCGGCTGCATTGTTTTGAGGTCCCCTGCAGCGGCCAGGTGCGGAAGTCGCGCAGCAGCTCCACCATGCGGCGCGAGGACTCCACGTCGAGATTGGAAAACGGCTCATCCAGCAACAGGAGCTCGGGGTCGGCCTGGAGCACACGGGCAAGGGAAGCGCGCTGCCGCATTCCCTGCGAATAGTGTCCGACGGGGCGGCTCAGTGCGGGATCCAGGCCTACCGCTCGCAACGCTCTCTCGGACACCCCAGTACATTTGCATGCTGTCTGGCTGCTGGCGTTGGTATGGAGGCTGGCGAAGTAACGCAGATTCTCAAGCCCCGAGAGCTCGTCGTACAACATCGGTTCATGGCTCATATAGGCGATGCGATGCCTTTGGTTGCGCGGCTCCTCGCCAAACGTGAAGACGGTGCCGCGCGAGGGAACGATAAGCCCGGCGATCAGGCGCAGCAGCGTGGACTTGCCCGCGCCGTTATCGCCGAGAATTACGGTCGAGGAGCCTGCCGCGAAGCGGAGCGAAACCTTGCGCAATGCGGCAAAATCGCCGAAGAGTTTGGACGCCGAATCAAGCTGTGCGGCCGCTGGTTCTGCTGTCTCCTCAGCGGTGCGATCGATTGCTGTTCCGTCGGGCATGGGCGCGCGAGCGGTTACTTCGCGCTCCCGGGCGCCAACATGGCGGTGTTGCCGGAGGGAGCCTGGCCCGGCTTCGCAGGCGCGTACTTGGAGGCGCACTTGGCCTGAAGCTGGGTTGCGTGGAAAACGCCATCGCGGCCATAGGTGCCTACGGCAAGCGCCTGGGCATCGTCCTTGAAGGTGTCCGGAGGCGGCTCCGCGCCCTCGTAATTCACACGCAGCTGCTTGCCTTGTTCGATCAGCACGAACTGCGCGTTGGCGCCGGTGCGCTCGATGGAGCCTGGAGCGACATTGCCGGCGACACGCAGGTTGCGCGAATACGCTTTGTTCCCCATCGAATTGAGCTCGGTGATCGTCACGTAATAGCTCTTGGTGTCGCGCACGCCAGTGTAGGCGAGCCAGCTTACGGTAGCGATCACTACGATCGCTGCAGCGATGATCTTGATGGGAATACTCCGCATACTCTCCAGTCTACCAAGCGGAGCACCCAGTTGGTAGTGCGCAGATCGTCGGAAATGCCGCAATCTAGCGATTATGGTCCGACATTCCCATGACATCCGACGGCGGAGTGACCACTTATAATCAGCGCCATGAGCCGAACCGGTCTGGCTGTGCTCTCCTTTTTCGTCGGACTGATCTTTCTGCCTCTTCTTGCCTATGCGTACTTCCTGTTCGGCAAGCCCCCGGTTGCGGTGGCAGACAGGCCGTTTCCGTTTGAGGACCGGGTTGTCCGTGTGCCGTTGAATGCGCGGATTCACCGGGAGATGCCGACTTCCGTGCCGATTCAGCCAACGGATGAGAACCTGAACGCCGGGGCGCAGATCTACCAGGATAAGTGCGAGTCCTGCCACGGTACCGCAACCGAGCCTTCGGAGATCGGCGGAAAGATGTTTCCGGGTGCTCCGCAGCTTTTCGAGCGCCACGGCGATGTGGTCGGCGTCAGCGACGACGCCGCCGGGGAGACTTACTGGAAGGTGAAGAATGGCATCCGTCTGACCGGCATGCCTTCGTTCGGGAAAGCTCTTACCGAGGACCAGATGTGGCAGGTCAGCCTGCTGCTCTCGAAGGCTGACAAGCCACTGCCCGCGGAAGCCGCCAAGACAGTTGGCATACGCCACTAAGCCATCGGGGTAGGGGGGGTCCCCCCACACCTATCTTGGGTACAACACCTTGTATATCAGCTACTTGGCGCACTAGTGTGTCTGCAGAGTATTGATACTCGTGTCCTTACGGCTAAATTCGTCCAACATAAGGACTTTGCACGGATACATCGCCAGTCCAGTGAAAAATAGAGAGACCCGGCTTGGAAGCCGGGCCTTTTCTTTGAACCTAATTTAAGAATATCAGGCGGAGTATAACTCGTGTCACATCGAAATGGCGGAAGGAAGTAATTGCTGCCAAGGAGGTTGCGGCACCTTCGCGGGTTTTAGGGGCTTGACATGCGATTTTTGGGCAGAATCTGACGATCTTTTTCGGTTACGGGTTTTGACCGGGGCGCATGGGAGCGGACTGGCGCGGGATTGTTTCGACGACGACGCGGGTATCTTTGGGGAAGGCGATCTTCTGGCCGCGTGCGATCCAGCGGCCCCAGACGGAACGAGCCAGTCCCCAGTAGCCGATGCCAGCGGCAACGTAGGGCGAACCTCCGGCAGCTGCGACGACAGTTCCAATCAGCCCAAGGCCCGCTGCGCCTCCGGTCGCGTTCTTCCGATCCGTATGGTGTGCGTGTCCCTGATCCCGGTCGAGTGGACTTGAGGCCATGACGGCAAGCAGCAGGGGAATGGCGAGGCGGTCGTGGGGACGGGATTTCACCTGGCCCTCGGAGTTGAGCGCGATGTCGGTTGCGGAGTCGGCTCCGGTGAGGCGGGTTTCCACGGTGCGCGCCGGCTGTCCGGGCAGTATAAGCTGATTGAAGCTGAACGTGAGGACGCCCGAGCGCCCGAACCAGCGGGCGGGCCGCGCCTGCGTGATGGAGCCGACCAGAGTCGCGCCCTGAGGAAGGGCGACGGTGTGGTCGCTGTTGAGCACAGGCCGGGCTAAGACGGCGTGAATGATGTGGCCGCGTACCGCCGATTCCGAACTGATGCTTTCGGCGAGATTGGCCTCCACCCGCCAGACGCCGGCCTGGGGATCCGCCGGCGGCATGGGCTGGACTTCCCAGAAGTGCGGTTTATGCTGGGCCACTTCGGGCGCGGGCGCAGGAGGGCGGAGCGGAATCTGCGCCGGCGCGGTGAGCTCGACGGTCCAAGCGGTGCCGGCTGCGATGCGCTGCGGATGATAGGGAACCTGCGAGTAGACCCAGTCAAGCAGGCGAGTGCGCTTTCCGGGAGCGATGAAGTAGGCGAGGTCGCTGCGCCCCGCGTCGAGGGCAGCTTTCCACTCGCGATGGATGAGGCCGCCGTGAGTCCGCTCCGGCGCGACGGCGCGGTAGACCGGTGCACCGGCTGCGGTCTGGTCCGTGGCTAACGAAATGGAGGTACCGTCCGGAAGCCTGAGACTCTGGAAGCGAACGACAGGAGTGCGAAACGGGGTGAAGTCGCCGCCCAGCATGGCCCGGGTACGCCGGCTTCGGTCCGGCTGCACGGCCTCGACGGTGCCAAGAACGGCCGTGCCTTGCGGCAGGACCAACACGTTTTCCACGTAGATGGGATAGAGCAGATGACCCTGGAGTGGCGCACCTGGGTGGAGCGCTGCGTCGCGATCGAGCTCAATGGCCAGCGGAGTTCCGGAGGTAACGGTTGCAGGGGGAAGCTGAGCGAGGGCTGGCGATGCGAGCAGCAGCAGGACGATGGAACGGAGGGACATCTGGTCTGACAGCTTAGACGTGCGGTAAGCGGTTGTGAGGGGTCGATCGCCGGAAACAGAAACGCCGTGGTGCGAGCCACGGCGTTTGGGGCATTGAGAGGTGTGAGATCAGGCCAGTTCGCTGACGCTCTTGACGCCGAACTTCTCATACCACGGGCTGGCGGCCTTGAGAGCTTTGTTGACGTTGTTAATGTTCTCAACGCCGGTGGTCTCGAGCCAGTTGCGGAAGGCGTCGGGCCCCTTGCACGCGAAGATGGGAATGCCGTCCTTCCAGGTCGCGCGGCCGCAGAGCACGCCGTTGAACTTGGTGCCGGATTCGGCGGCAAGCTCCAGAGTCTCGATGAAGACGGGATTGGAGACGCCGGCAGAGAGATAGATGAAGGGCTTGTGGGTCATGCCCTCGGAGTCGCGGAAGTGCTGCAGAGCCTCGGCGCGGGTGTAGGCCTTCTCGCCCTTAAAGGCGCGGGTCCCTTCGACGAACTCCATCTGGATGGGGACCTCGACTTTGAGGACGTCGACGTTATAGCGGGCCTTGCCGAACTCGGCCATGGAGCCGGAGACGATCTCGGGCTTCTTCTTGGCGTAGGCGAGGGACTTCTCGTCGCCGCCTTCGACGTCATAGCCAACGAACTCAAGGAAGAAAGGGATGTCGTGGGCGAGGCACTCATCGCCGATACGCTCGATCCAGGCATGCTTGAGGTCGTTGATCGCGGTCTTCTCGTAGGGGCTGTAGTAGAGCAGGATCTTAATGCAGTCGGCGCCTGCTTCCTTGAGCCGACGGACGGACCAGACGTCGAGGAGATCGGGCAGGCGGCCTGGAGTCTGGGCGTCATAACCGGTCTTCTCATAGGCCAGCAGCAGGCCCTTTCCGTGGCGAACCTTGGAGGCAGGCAGGCCGAACTCGGGGTCGAGCAGAATGGCGGAGGCGTGCTGGCAAAGCACGTCGGTGACGAGGGTCTTGAACTCCTCGAGGTCCTGTCCGGTGGCAGCGGCCCCGCGCTCCTTGGCCAGCGATTTCTGCAGCGATCCGCGCTGGTCCATCGCCGCCGCGGCGATGACGCCGCGCTGGTCGGAGACGGCCTGTAGTCCTGCCAGTTTTCCGGGTGTCAACTTCATTGGTGAGAGTCTCCTGTACGTTCTTATCTGAATTTGCGCCTTTAACTCTCCATTCTACACAGCAAGAACGGCCAGCCTCCGTGGGGCCGGTTGCCGGGAAGTGGAATATCCGAACTGGAAGGCGAGTAAAAAATGCCAGCTTCACGGTCTAAAGTTCGCACTCTCTGCCGTCGATGAAAGAGATGAAGAAGCGCCGAGATGTTTCTTCCTCCCCGGTTACCTGTCGGCGTCAGTGAGGCAGAGGCGTGAACGCATTGATTCTGGCAGGCACGATGGGGGCGGCTCTTGTGAGTGGCTGGTATGGCCGCAGCATACTGGCGCGAATCCGCCACTGGGGCGAGAAGATGAACGAGATCGACGAGCTGTACCAGAGCGTCGCATCCGTCGAAGAGATGGCAGGGCAGGCGAGTGCTGCCCGAGCCGGGGGAGTACCCTCTGTGGCTGCACGGCATGCTGTGGCTCTCAGTGCCCGGGTGCCGCACGGCACGCTGTGAGCTTTGTCCTGCGGAAGCGGCGAGCGATCTAGAAGAGGCGTCGCGGCGTCGTGTAGAATAGCGACAGGTTCCCGCCGCGAACCCGTCTCCTTCGATCCATCTCACATTTGGGAAATCAGGGTGGCCCATACGAGCTCGAATCGAGCTCAGGCAGGATGGCGCGCGGAAGAGAATCCAACAGATCAGCAGCAGGAGACCAGGGACAATGGCGAAGATTGCCAAGACAGGCGACCGGAAGAAGGCGATGGATACCAGCAAGAGCACGGATTGCCCGCGTTGCTCGAAACCGACCCGCATCGTGAAGCGGGTAAAGGACCGCGAGCGCGGCGTGCCGGGCGGTGTATACATTTCGTGCTCAGCGTGCGAGTTCTTCGAGAAGCTCTAACCAGAAACGAGAACATCAGTGGCCGTGGATCTTCGTGAGCAGACGCCTTATGGGCGCGCTACGAAGACCGCGGCCACTTTGTCCTGGTAGGCAAGTTGAAAGCCGGGATCCGAGCGCAGGAGCTGGGTGAGCACCGCGCCGGCGGGACCGATCACCAGATGTGCAGAGCGCAGATCCGGGTCGGACTGCCATCCGGGAGCGCCGCTCCAGGTTGCGACGGAGCGCTGGATGCGCTGGTCACCGTAAACGTTTTGGCGGCCATCGATGGTGACGGGCTGGTGAAGATTCCAGATCAGGTAGCCACCCCAGTTGAAGTCGTTGAAGATGGGCCCGGAGTATCCGTGGGTGCGGATGAAGTCCACTGCGCCGACGGGGAGCTGTGTGGCCTGGCGCTCGCGGAGCTGGGACTCACTCAGGTCCGGTGAGCGGAAGGCCAGCGCCAGCAGGCAAACCACGATGGCAAAGGCAGCGGGCGCCAGGTACTTCGCGATGCGATCTGCGGAGCTGGTGGTGCGCAGATCCGGCGCGGCGGTCCGGGGAAGCGCCTGAGACAGGATGGCCGCTCCGGCAATGGCGATCACCCAGGCATCGCGTTGCGAACGGAAGCTGACGAAGGCGGCGAAGAAGAGTAACGCACCCTCGAACGAAAGCCAGCGCCGCTGCCAGCCGAGGACGCCGGCAGAGGCGAGCGCGAACAGCAGCGCCTCGTAATGCATGAGATCGCGGAAGGGAATCGCCTGCAGCTCGCCGATGGTGTCGAGTGCCCCGGATTGGGTGGCGAAGCCGAGTGCGACCGAGTAGACCCGAGGGCCATAAGGGTTGACCAAAGTGGCGAGAGACGCGCAGAGGAGCGTTGCAGCTAGAGGACGCCAGGCAGCCCGAGTGGTTATCTCCTTGAAGCGGCTGGAGGCGAGCGACTCAAGCAAAGCGAGTCCCAGGATGAAGAGCCCGTAGACGAACTGGATGTGGATGTTGGCCCAGACGGCGAAGAGCAACGGTAACCAGAGCAGAGGACGCGTAGAGCCGGTGCGCCGGACACGCTGGAGGATGTGGAGCTCCAGCGTGAAGAACAGGATGCTGAACAGCCACGGACGCGGAGTGAAGAGGTGTCCCATTGCATACATGCAGGCGAAGGCGAGCATGGCGGCGGCGGGAAGGTGCTGCCGGTTGCTGCGAACCAGAGCAAAGACTGCGGTCGTGATGAGGAGCAGAAGCGCGGCGGTGTAGACCAGGAGCCCGAGAGTGCCCAGGTGATGGAAGAGCTGGTAATTGAGGAGCTCGAAGAGCCAGCTATAGGCGGCCCATGGTGCTCCTGCTATGGGCGCAGAGAACGGCTCGGTGTGAGGGATGGCGTGGTGGGCGGTGATCCACTCTCCGGTGCGGAGGTGCCAGCCGAAGTCGGTGTCGAAGATGGCGCTGGAGCGCAGGCAAAGGTACGCCGGAGTGAAGAACAGCACGGAGACGACAGCGAGGTCGATCAGCCGCTTCAGGGTGAGTTGCCAATAGATGGGGAGGGCTGGCGTCTGGGAGGCGAGTTCGACTGGAGCGGCCTGAGCCGGATGGGGCAATCGGAGATCCGGCAGTGGCTCCAGGGCAGACACGGTTTGACGATACTGGCCGCAGGTGTGCCCTTCCATCCCACGAAGGGGTGGTCTGAACGGGACTATGCGCCGGCGATTTCGGCGAGCAGAGCGGCGGCAGCCTTTGCGGGATCCGGAGCCTGGGTGATCGGCCGGCCGACGACCAGCATGGAGGCGCCGCGGGCGATGGCCTCTGCTGCAGTGGCGACCCGGGCCTGATCGTCGGAGCCGGCAGCGGATGCCGGACGAACTCCTGGGATGACCAGGAGTGCTGCGGGGCCGAGCAACTGACGCACAGCCGCGACCTCCTGGGGCGAGCAGACAAGCCCCGAGATTCCGGCCTGCTGGGCGAGCTTTGCCAGCCGTAGAACCTGAGTTTCGGGAGGGTCGGGAACGCCGGTGGCGGCGAGGTCGTCGGGACTCATGCTGGTGAGGACGCTCACTGCGAGCAGCCGGGGAGAATCAGGACGTGAGGCAGCCTGGGCCGCCGCCCGCATCATTTTTTCGCCGCCACTGGCATGGAGGGTGAGCATCGATGCGCCGGTGCAGGAGACCGACCGAACCGCGCCGGCGACGGTGTTCGGGATATCGTGCAGCTTGAGATCGAGGAAGACCTCAAAGCCGCGGTCGCGGAGGCGATGGACGACGCTGTTTCCGGCAGCGTAGTAGAGCTCCATGCCCACCTTGAACCAGCGGCAGAGCCCCTGAAGCTCATCCACCAGATCGAAAGCTGCGGTCGCGGAGGGAAGGTCGAGCGCGACGATCAGCCGGTCGGCAGGGGAGAGCGGAGCCCGGGCAGAGGGATGCACTGTGTCAGCCGGAGCAGAATCCATGGGTCCAGTCTAACGCCAGGTGATGGAAATCCTGAGCTGGCTGAAACCGTGTTGCGGGCTTCAGTTCCTGGTGGGAAGGACCAGGAGCGAGGGTGTGCGCAGCTGGGAGATGAGAGCCATGGTGAGCTCAGGATCCTCCTGGCGGACGGCCTCGAGCTTTACCCGGCCCACGCCGGAAAGCCCAAGCACACGGGCTGCAGCGGCAGAGAGGTCGACGATGCGGCCCTCGATGACCGGGCCGCGATCATTGACGCGAACGAACGTGGAGTGCCGGTTTTTGAGGTTCGTGACGCGCAGCCATGTGCCCATGGGTAGCGTGGGGTGGGCGCAGGTCATCTGGTTCATGTCGAAGTTCTCGCCATCGGCGGTCTTGCGGCCCTGGAAGTGGTTTCCATACCAGGAGGCGATTCCGACCTGATACCAATGACGGGCCGAGTGCGCGGAATTAGCCTTCTGGTGAAGGGCCTTACCCGGCGATTGCGTGGCGGACTTCTCCGGATCTCGTGCCGAAGCCGAGAGAGCCAGCGCAGCGAGTAGAACTCCGGCGGCCAACTTAGGCAGGGAAGTCATCGAGCTATATTGAGCAGTTCTGAAAGGATTGCTTTTCATTCGCACGCTCCATCTGCTATTGTCCTGATACAGGGTGCCCCAAGTCAAACAAAGTAAATAGGTTGCGGGTAAATTTGGGTTGCTTTTGCGGGAAGAGTGTGTTATAGGAATCCGGAACTCTGCCACACCATTCCTTCCCCGGAAGTTGTAGTTTTGGGCTCAAACCGGCCTGAATGCCCGGCCTGCGGCAGGGAAGCAGTAAATTTTCACCTTTATTTTCTGACCGGCGAAAAGCTCCGGTTTCGCCCCTTTTGAGGCGCTTTGCAGACCCTCCTCAGCATTGCCGGGTTCGACCCCTCGTCAGGCGCAGGTGTAACGGCCGACCTGATGGTTTTTGCCGCGCATGGGCTGTTCGGAACGTCCTGCATCACCGCGCTGACCGTGCAATCGACAGTTGGAGTCCGCCGGGTGATCCCGGTGAGCTCGACAGTTGTAAGGGAAACGCTGGTTTGCCTTGACGAAGACCTGCCTCCGGCGGGAATCAAGATCGGAATGCTGGGCACGTCCGATAACGTGGCGGCCGTTTGCGACTACCTGGAACGGATCCGGGTGTCGGGGCGACCGGCGCCTGTCGTGTTGGATCCGGTTGTGCAGTCCAGCTCGGGTGCGGCACTGCTGGATGAAGCCGGAATTAGGCTGATGTCTCCCGGACTCCTTGGGCTGGTGGATTGGGTTACTCCCAACACGGGGGAGCTGGAGCGGCTGAGCGGGACCGCCGTGCGAAGCCGCGCGGACGTGGAGGGGGCAAGCCGAAGTCTGCAGGAGCAGGTGTTTGCGGCTACAGGGCGGCGGGTTGGAATTCTTGCCAAGGGCGGCCATATGGGAAAACCGGATGATTTTCTGCTGGATGAAGCCGGCCATGCGACGTGGCTTGATGGCGAACGGGTACAAACCAGCTCCACCCACGGCACAGGCTGTGCCTTATCGAGCGCCTTCATGAGTGAACTGGTGCTGGGGCGGAGCCCGGAAGAGGCTGCGCGTCGTGCCAAGATGTACGTCACGCGGGCACTACAGACGGCGGTTCCAATTGGAGACGGCAGTGGTCCGATCAATCACTTATGGCCTAGAGTGCAAGTACCAGATGCAGAGTAAGGGGATACCTTAGGTTCTGCTAGGCTGCTGATATGGCGTTATCGGTCATTCTGAATGGACAGCAGAGAGAGTTTGAGCAGCTTGAAAGCGGCGCGTCGCTGGACGCGCTGGTGCAGTCCCTGGAGCTGAAAGCAGACCGCGTTGCGGTGGAGCATAACGGCCAAATTGCACAGCGCGGGAGCTGGGAGCAGGTTGCGGTGAGCTCCGGTGACCGCCTGGAGATTGTCCATTTTGTGGGTGGGGGAACCGCAAAATAGGCAGGATCGGATCTTCCAAAGGCAAGCCACGCGCTCACTGTACGTAATATCCGTTATCAGACATGGCATATTCGCAGCAGTGAAAGGGCTGAACCGGGCTGCCCAGTCTGACATGCGCTCGCTTACGTGATGAGGCGTTGGAGGCGGCGGACTAGCGGCCACTCCAGGAACTGATAACTGAGCCAGCCGACCATGAGTACGGCGAAGGTGATGCCGCAGCTATACAGCAATGTGATCGGCAGGCCGAGTGGAAAGCGGGGCGGGACCAGCTTTGCAAGGCCGCGGTAGGTGAACTCGATGACAGGGGTCGACGCGAGGTAGGCGGAGTAGGATGCGTTGCCGATGACGACTGCCAGCAGGCCGAATCGGCTGCGAATCTCCGGCGACCAGAACACCATTCCAGTGACCAGCAGCGCCGACGCAAGGCCCCAGGTGAACGGCCTCGGGCCAACGTGGTCCGCCGTCAGGATTTGAGCCATGCTGTAGGCTCCCGGAGGCTGGTGATACTGCAGAAAGACAATGCCGGATAGACCAAGAATCAGGAGAGATATGCCGATGAGTCTCTGCTTGCCGAACTGCCGGAACAGCAGCGCCAGGATTGCACCGAAGACGAACTCAAGCAGCATGGGATTGGTCGGCATGATCCAGAAGGTGGCCGCCGGAGGCCGAATGCAGCCGAAAATGCCAAGGATGCCGAACAGCGTTACGACGGCGGGAATAGCCCAGCGAACGGTCCAAAGCAGCATGAGGCCAACGGTGAGGTAGAAGATGACCTCGAACATAAGCGTCCACGTGAGGCCATAGATAAACGCAAATTTGGGCCAAGGCACCAGAAAGAATGCAGGAATGTAATTTGCCCGGTGGACTGCTCCGTTGTGAATGAGCCGAAGGAGCCCAAGCGTGGCATAGATCCAGTAGATGGGATAGATGCGAATGAAGCGGCGCTTGAGGAACTGTTCCGAGCTGCGCGGACCTGGGGCCTGGCGGGAGTGCAGGACGACGCTGGAGATGATGAAGCCGCTGATGACGAAAAAGATGTCGATGCCCACAATGCCGAAGTTCGGCAGTCCGGCCATTCCGTATTGCCCGAACTGCTGGAAGGAGTGAGTCCATGCGACCTGAGTGACGGCGAGGGCGCGGAGGATCTGCACGCCATCGATCTGCTTGATGGGCGATGCTGCGGGGACCGAAGTATGCAGTTGAATGCGGGGAGCGGGGCTCGGATGGGCGCTGGGGGCGGAGACACCGCCGCGGCTGCTGATCTGCGCTGGATGCAAAGGTTCTGGTTCCTCGTAACGGTCGCTCGCGTCAAAACCGGTTCACGCGCTGAGGTTTGGAAGTGACACTCGGCAGCCTGGCTGCACCTTACCTGCAAGGACTGCTGCCGCGCCGGAGCCGGACGAAGGAAATGGCGGAGAGACAGGGATTCGAACCCTGGATACCTTGCGGTATACACGCTTTCCAAGCGTGCGCCTTCAGCCACTCGGCCATCTCTCCGCAGCCCGGTAACCTGTTTGAATCTATCATAGCCGCAGAGTTGATTCCGTTGCGGAGGGTTCTCTCTGAGTTCAAGTGCTTCGCAGATGCGCGCTTAGCAGTTTGCTCTGTCTGGAGCGTCGGCTTACTGGCAAGAGTAGACGCGGAATGCGAGCAGCAGTACGATGGGCCTTCATGCCTACCCGCCGTCAGTTCAATTCCCTGCTCCTCGGCACGTTCGCTGCTGGGCGTCACACTTTTGCGGCTCCTGCATCGACGATGATTGGAGGAGTAAACCTCGGTCTCGAGAGCTATAGCCTGATGCCGCTGCGTGGCGACGGAATCGAGGATCGCTGGATCCGGGTGATGCGTCAGCTCGGATTCTCAGAGTGTGATGTGTACGAGCCGCTGCTCCAGCCTCCGGAACTGGGAGCGAAGATGCAGGCTGCGCGGATTGCACATGACCGCGCCGCAACGGATGCCGCCGTAGCGGAGCTGAACCAGTGGCGCTCCACTTTGTCGGTGAGCTCGTTTCGGCAGATGCGGGAGAAGTTCGCCGCGGCAGGAATTCGACTTCCGATCTTTGCCGGCACCACGTTGACGCCGGCGTCCACGGATGCTGACCTGGAGCATGCATGCGCTCTGACGCAGGCTCTGGGAGCGGATACCCTGTCGGTTACGACCGGAAAATCTGTGGTGAAGCGGTTGCTTCCGCTGATCGATCGGTACAACCTTGTCCTCGGAGTCCAGGGGCGTCCCAGCGCGACGGCGACAGATCCGGATGCGATTACCCATCCCGCGGATTACGAGGAGGCGATCAGCTACTCGCCGAGGTGCGCTATCGAAATCGATATCGGAGACGCTACGGGCGCCGGCTTCGATATTCTGCCCTTTGTGCGCAGGAATCATGCGCGGATCGAGCGGATTGAACTGAAAGACCGCAAGCGGGACAATACCTCCATGCCGTGGGGACAGGGCGACACTCCGCTGAAAGAGGTGCTGTTGTACGTGCGCGATAATCACCTGCCGATCCGCTGCTATATCGACTGCGATTATGCACCTGCGACCGAGCAGCGCGTGGCGAGCATCGAGGAGTGCCGGACGTATCTCCGGTCAGTGCTTGGCGCTTAGTGGTGGTCTATTTGGACCGCGGGGATGCGGCAGAGCGTTCTGCGCGGCTACTGCAGCATTTCGAACATGAGGCAGGCGGTAAGCACATGAGTGGGGATGCGGTAACAGCCGCTCTCGAGCGCGGACCGGATCTGAAGCAGGCGATCGGCGCGTGGTAGCTGGTCGGCGAAGTCGCGCGAGATTGTGGTCAGCAGTTCCGGTCGATTTCCGTGCATAAAGCGTTTCGGCTCCGTGTGATTTACCACCTGCCGTGATCCGTGCTGTTTCTACGCGGGGGCAAACTCTGCAATTGGCTCCGCAGGCAAACCCTCACTGATGAATGTAGGGTTTAGAACATGCCGCCTCTTGGTGGGCGGCTGGTTGCGGCTGGCTCTGCAAAAGCAATCGGTAGTTTTCCGGCGACTTGTCCAGGCGCGCAAGATTCCGTCCCAAATCACTTCCCTTCCCGACCTATCGGCGGATGGGAATGCCACTTTAGGAGAAATCCGCAGCAGTCCGACCCGGAATCAGCGCTGGATTGCAGTCTGGCCCGGGTCGGGCTTCTGGGTGAGCTGGGCAGGGCTTGGAAGCTGCGTGCTATCCCATCCTCCGCCGAGAGCTACGACGAGTTGGACGGAGTCGGCCATCGCCTGAGTTCGCAGATTGGTGAGCGTCTGCTGGCTGCCGAGGAGGGTGTTCTGCGCCGTGATGAGGTCGACGTAAGGATCGATGCCAAGCTGATATCGGGCGAGCTCCAGGTCGACGAACTGCTGGGCCGAGGCGATGGCTTGCTCCTGCTGCTGGATCTGCTGGGAGATGATGCGGACGGCGGCGAGGTAATCCTCTACCTGCTGGAAGGCAGTGAGGACCGTCTGGCGGTAATTGGCAACGTCCCCGTTATAGATGGCGGTGAACTGGCGTACGGTAGCGCGGCGAAGGCCGCCGTCATAGACGGTCTCAGAGACGGACGGGCCGACGGACCAGACACGGCTCGACCAGTCGAAGAGGTGCTTGAAACTGGCACTGGAGAGTCCGGCGCTGCCCCCAAGGGTCAAGGTGGGAAAGAAAGCGGCGTCGGCGACGCCGATGGCAGCGTTGGCCTGCGCCATGGTGCGTTCCGCGGCGGCGATATCGGGGCGTCGCTCCAGCAGCTGCGAAGGAAGCCCGAGCGGAATGGCAGGCGGAGTGTGGTCCAGGGGTTTGATGGGAATGGAAAAGGTGGAGGGGTTGACTCCCATGAGCACCGCGATGGCGTGCTCGAACTGCGCGCGATTGATGCCGACGTTCGTGGCGGCGGCTTGTGCGTTGCGGAGCGAGGTTTCGGCTTCGACAACGGAGATCTGCGTACCGACTCCGGTTTCGTATTGGGCGCGGGTGTAGTCGAGCGTCTTCTGATAATCGGCGATGGTCTGATTGAGCAGGGCGAGCAGAGCATCCTGGCCACGGAGCTGAAAGAAGAACTGAGCGAGATCCGCGTGCTCGATCAGGCGCTCATTTTCAAGGTCGGCGGCGGAGACCTGGGCGGCGTATTGCTGCTCGCGGATCAAGTTGCGGATGCGGCCCCATAGGTCGGGTTCCCAAGAGACATCGAACGGGAGCGAGTAGGAACTGCTGGTCCGGTTTCCGGAGGTAGAGGGAGTGGTGCTGCTGGAGCCGGTGCGGGAGATGCTGTTGGCGGAGGATCCACTCTCCTGAAAACTAGGGCCGAACCCTACGGTGGGAAATAGCTGGGAACGCGCCTCGGCGATCACGGCGCGGGCCGCCATCAGGTTCTGAAACGCGCGCTGGATGTTCTGATTGTCGGTATCGACTTTGTCTTCCAGGGCGTTGAGCTCGGGATCGTTGAATATCTCCCACCATTTGCCGCGTAGCATGGCATCCTGCGGCTGGGCGACCTTCCAGGCGTCTGAAGCGGGAAAGTTCTGCGGCGACTCTTTGTAGGCCGCAGGCGGGGCCTGAGCGAGCGCTGGAGGCCGCTGATAGACAGGGCCGACACGGCAGCCGGCGAGACATGCAGCGGCGGCGGCAGTTGCGATCACGAGCGGGGAGCGAAAGAGCGTCATGGTCTTCTTCAACAAGTTTAGTCCTGGGCCATCGCCGGCTGGTCTCCGGGATGGAAGGTATCGCGTTCCCTGCCCAGCACCCAGAGGCGAACGCGATCGAGGAGCAGATATACGACAGGGGTGGTGTAAAGAGTGAGAACCTGACTGACGACGAGTCCACCGACGATGGTGATACCCAGAGGACGGCGCAGCTCCGAGCCGGTGCCGGTACCGAAGGCCAGCGGAAGCGCGCCGAACAGGGCCGCGGTGGTGGTCATCATGATGGGCCGGAAGCGAAGCATACAGGCCTCAAAGATGGACTCTTCCGTAGTCAGCCCCTGCTCTCGTTCCGCCTGCAGCGCGAAATCGATCATCATGATGGCGTTCTTCTTTACGATGCCGATGAGCAGGACGATTCCGATGATGGAGATGACGTTGAGGTCCTGCCCGAACATCATGAGCGCGAGCATGGCTCCGACACTGGCGGAGGGCAGCGTGGAGATGATGGTGAGCGGATGGACCAGGCTCTCATACAGGATGCCGAGCACAATGTAGACCGCCAGCAGCGCAGTAACGACAAGAACGGGCTCCGAGCTGAGCGACTGCTGATACGCCTGCAGTGTGCCGGAGAAGACGCCATGAACGGTGGGAGGAGTTCCGAGCCGCTGCTGCATCTGGTTGATGGCGACAACGGCGTCGCTGAGCGCCAGGCCGGGAGCGAGATTGAAGGAAACTGTGACCGAGGGAAACAGTCCGGTGTGGTTGAGCGCAAGTGGTGTGGTGCCGGTATGCACCTTGGCGAGGTTGAGCAGCGGAGTGTTGCCGGTGACCGTGGAGTTACCGGGAGAGGAATGGATGTAGACGCTCTTCAGGCCCTCCGGCGATGACCAGTACTGCGGGGCAGCCTCGAGTATGACGTAGTACTGATTCAGCTGGGTGTAGATGAGCGACACCTGCGATTGACCGAAGTTGGCATAAAGCGCCTGATCGAGCGAGCTGGCGGTCTGACCGAGGCGGGCAGCGGTGATGCGATCGAACTGGACGTACTGCTCGAGCCCGCCGTTCTGCTGGTCGGAATTTACATCCTGGAAGCCAGGTAGCCTTTTGATGGCTTCGAGCAGCCGAGGTCCCCAGGTCTGAAGATCGGCGACGTTGTCCGCCTGAATCGTGTACTGGTAGAGCGCATTGCCGCCACGGCCTCCGATGCGAAGATCCTGGGACGCACTCAGGAAGACGGAGGCCCCGGTGACGCGGCTGAGCTTGGGTCGGAGACGGTTGATGATCTCGGTTGCGCTTACCTTGCGTACGTTCAGCGGCTTGAGAATGATGAAGAGGTTGGCCGTATTGCCGCCTCCCCCAAAGCCGCCGCCGCCGGTGAACCCCATCACATTCTCGATTGCCGGATCCTGCCTGACGATCCCCTCGGCCTGGACCAGCGCGGCGTTCATGGCCGGGAATGAGGCGTCCTCGGAACCACGGACAGAGCCGCCCAACTGACCGGTGTCCTGCTGGGGGAAGAAGCCCTTGGGGATCTTGTAGGCGGTGACGAAGTTGAGTGCGATGGTGAGCAGCAGGACGGTGAGCACCAGGACGGAGTTGCCGAGCGCCCAGCGCAGGCTCCGGCGATAGACGGAGAGCAGCCAGGCAAAGAAGCGATCCAGGGCCATATAAACGCGGCCATGCTCCACGTCACGCTCATTCCTGAGCAGGTAGGCGCACATGGTGGGCGTGGTGGTGAGCGAGATCACCATGGAGACCACGATGGCAGTACAGAGCGTGACGGCGAACTCGCGGAAGAGTCGGCCGACGATGCCGCCCATCAGCAGCAGAGGGATGAACACCGAGATGAGGGAAATGGTGATGGTGACGACGGTGGAACCGATTTCTTTGGCGCCCTTCATGGCAGCGGCGAAGGGAGTCATGCCGGCTTCGATATGGCGCGAGATGTTTTCCATCACGACGATGGCGTCGTCGACGACGAAGCCAGTTGAGATAGTGAGCGCCATCAGCGAGAGATTATCCAGCGTGTAGTCGAACAGGTACATCACGGCGAAGGTGCCGATGAGCGAGGTGGGGACCGCGATGGCCGGGATCAGCGTGGCGCGCGGCCTGCGCAAGTAGATAAAGACAACTACGACGACCAATGCGATGGACAGCAGCAGCGTTCCTTCCACGGTGCGGAGCGAGGCCTGGATGGTAGTGGTGCGGTCCATCACCGTGGTCATCTCAATGCCTTGGGGAATGGAGGCCTTGATAGACGGAATCTGCGCCTTGATGCGGTTGACCGTCTCGATGATGTTCGCGCCCGGCTGGCGGTTGATGATGAGGTTGACCGCGCGTTTGCCGTTCAGATATCCGCCAGTGCGTACGTCGGCGACCGAGTCGATGACATCGGCGACGTCCTCGAGACGCACGGTTGCGCCGTTGTGATACCCGACGATCAGCGGTCTGTAATCCGCGGCGTGGGAGATCTGGCCGTTGACGGAGATGTTGAGGACCTGCTCGCCGTTGCGGATCTGGCCCCGGGCGAGGTTAGAGTTCTGCAGACTGAGCACGCCGCGCAGGTTGGACATGGTCAGGCCGTAGCTGGCGAGCTTGTTGGGATCGACCTCCACCCGAACCGAGGGCAAGGCTCCGCCACCGGCATTGGCCTGCCCGACGCCCTCGATCTGCGAGATCTTCTGCACGACAATGGTCGAGGCGATGTCATAGAGGCGATCTGTGCCGTAGATGTCCGAGGTGAGACCGATCAGCATGATCGGCGCATCGGCGGGGTTAACTTTCCGGTAGCTCGGATTCGAGGGCAGGTTCGCGGGCAGATAGGTACGGGCTGCATTGATAGCCGCCTGGACGTCGCGGGCGGCACCGTCGATGTCGCGGCTGAGATCGAACTGGATGGTGATGTTGGTCGAGCCGAGACCGCTGCTCGATGTCATTTCCGAGACGCCGGCGATGTGCCCAAGCTGGCGTTCCAGAGGCGTGGCCACCGAGGAGGCCATAGTCTCGGCGCTGGCTCCGGGAAGTCCGCTGCGGATGGAAATGGTGGGAAAGTCCACCTGCGGCAGAGGAGCTACAGGCAATACCTGAAAGGCGATAAGGCCCGCGATCGCAATCGCCACCGTAAGCAGCGTGGTCGCCACTGGACGGTGGATGAATGGAGCGGAAATATTCATGACAGGACTGCCGGATGCGGCTGGTTTCCGGTGGGCGGCTGAGCATGCTTGCGCGAGAACCGTCGCGCGACATTGTCAAAGAAGATGTAGATGACAGGCGTGGTGTAAAGCGTCAGGATCTGGCTGAGCAGCAGTCCGCCAACCATGGAAATACCCAGCGGGCGGCGAAGCTCCGATCCGATGCCGCTGCCGAACGCCAGCGGAATTCCCCCAAGCAGCGCGGCCATGGTCGTCATCATGATGGGTCGGAAGCGTAGAAGGCAGGCCTCGTAGATAGCCTCGGTTGAGTTCTTGCCGTGTTCGCGCTCCGCTTCCAGCGCAAAATCGACCATCATGATGCCGTTCTTCTTCACGATTCCGATCAACAACACAATGCCTATGATCGCGACGACGCTGAGGTCCTGACGGAACAAGATCAGTGCGAGGAAGGCTCCCACGCCGGCCGATGGGAGAGTCGAGAGAATCGTGATGGGATGGATGAAGCTCTCGTACAAGACGCCGAGCACGATGTAGACGGTGACCAGGGCCGCAAGGATGAGCAGCGGTTCATTGGAAAGCGAGTTACGGAATGAGGCGGCGGTTCCCTGAAAGTCGGCCTGGATGCTGGCCGGCATGTTCATCTCTTTCTGTATCTTGTCGATCTGCTCGATGGCGGTGCCGAGCGAGGCATTCGGAGCCAGATTGAAAGAGACGGTCACGGCCGGAAACTGTCCCTGATGGGTGATGGAGAGCGGCTCCGTAGTGGTCTCCAGGTGGGAGAACGCGGAGAGCGGGATGGGGTGGCTCGGCGCGCTGGAAGTGCTGCCGGCGGCGGCCAGGCCTGAAGTTGTGGGCGTAATGACACGCGACGGAGAGGCCAGCGTATTTGCCGACGGTGTGTAGAGGGTGGTCGCAGTGAGCGCGTTCGAGCCTGCTGAGGTGGAGCCGCGGCCCGAGGAAGTTGACGCGCCGGCCCCCGTCGTTCCCTGCGCAGCGTTGGCCTGCAGGTAGATGTGATCCAGCATGTCAGGGCTGAGGGTGAACTGCGGCTGCGCCTCCAGAATGACGTGGTACTGATTCAGCTGCGTGTACATGGTGTTGATCTGACGCTGGCCGAAGGCGTCATACAACGTGTTGTCAATGGTGGTCGGCGCAACACCGAGGCGCGAGGCGGTGACGCGGTCGATGACCAGCTGTACCGCGAGGCCGCCGTTCTGCTGGTCCGTGGCCACGTCTTCCAGGAAGGGCAACTGCTTGAGCCGGGCGACAAACCGGTTGGTCCACAAGTCGAGCTCGTCTCGATCGGGTGCCTCCAGCGTGTACTGATACTGCGTGGGACTGACGCGATCGTCGACCGTAATGTTCTGAACCGGCTGCATGTAGAGCTGGATGCCAGGAATTTGAGCAAGCTTAGGGTTGAGCCTGCGGATCACGTCGGCGGCGCTCAGATCGCGGTCTTCGATCGGTTTCAGATTGATGGACATGCGACCGCTGTTCGGCGTGATGTTGGTGCCGTCGGCTCCGATGAAGGATGAGACGCTATCGACGGCTGGATCTTGCATAATGACCCGGGAGAGCTCCTGCTGCCGCTCTGCCATTCCGCCGGTGCCGATGGTCGGCGGAGCCTGGGAGATGCCTTGTATGACGCCGGTGTCCTGAACCGGGAAGAAGCCTTTCGGGATGATGATGTAAAGGAAGATGGTGAGTAGCAGAGTCGCCACTGCAACCAGCAGCGTGATTCCCTGGTTGCGCAGAACGAATCTCAGGGTCCGCCCGTAGAAGGCGATCATCGACTCGAACATGTGCTCCGAAGCTCGGTAGAACCTGCCCTGATGCGCCTGCGGATTGTGCTTGAGAATGCGCGAAGCCATCATGGGCGTCAGCGTGAGAGACACCACGGCGGAGATGACGATTGTGACGGCGAGGGTAACGGCGAACTCGCGGAAGAGCCGGCCGACAACATCTCCCATGAAGAGCAGCGGGATGAGAACGGCGATGAGGGAGACGGTCAGCGAGACGATGGTAAAGCCGATTTGCTCGGCGCCTTTGAGCGCGGCCTGCATGGGCGAGTCGCCCTCTTCGAGATAGCGCGAAATGTTTTCGACCATGACGATGGCATCGTCGACGACGAAGCCAGTGGAGATGGTGAGCGCCATCAGGGATAGATTGTCCAAGCTATAGCCCAGCGCGTACATGGCGGCGCAGGTGCCCACCAGCGAGAGCGGCACTGCCACACTGGGAATGACGGTGGCGTAGAGATTGCGCAGGAAGAGAAAGATGACCATCACCACCAGGCAGACGGTGAGCGCGAGCTCAAACTCGACGTCGTGAATGGAGGCCTGGATAGGGATCGTCATGTCGGTGACGGTGCGGACGTCTATGCCTACGGGCAGGGTCGCCTTCAGCTGGGGCAGCAGACGGTTGATGCTGTCGACGATGGTGATGGTGTTGCCGCCGGGCTGCCTCCGCACATTGAGGACGATGGCAGGCTTTTCGTTGATCCATGCAGCCTGCGAGCTATTCTCGACACCATCCACGATGTTGGCGACGTCGGTTAGCATCACCGGCGCCCCATTGCGGTAAGCAATCACCACCTGGCGATAATCCTTGCTGGTGACAAGCTGATCGTTGGAGTCGATCTGGTAGTCGTGACGAGGGCCATCGAAATTGCCCTTGGCCGCATTGACGCTGGCGTTGCTGACTGCACTGCGCAGGTTTTCGAGATCGATGCCGTACGAGGATAGCTCCGTGGGGTTTGCCTGGATCCGTACGGCCGGCTTTTGTCCGCCGCTGATGCTCACCAGTCCTACCCCGGCGAGCTGCGAGATCTTCGGTGCAAGCCGGGTGTCCACCAGATCTTCCACCTGTGAGAGTGGAAGCGTATTCGACGTAATCGCCAGGGTGAGGATCGGCGCGTCAGCAGGATTGGTTTTGCTATAGATGGGCGGAGCGGGAAGGTTGGCAGGTAGGAAACTTTGCGCGGCGTTGATGGCCGACTGAACCTCTTCCTCGGCAATGTCGATGTTCAAATTCAGATCGAACTGCAGCACGATGACCGAATTGCCCGAGGCACTCGACGAGGTCATCTGACTGAGGCCTTGCAACTGACCGCACTGGCGCTCGAGAGGCGCGGTCACCGTGGTCGCCATTACGTCCGGACTGGCGCCCGGGTAGAACGTGACAATCTGGATGGTGGGGTAATCCACCTGCGGCAGCGCGGAAACAGGCAGCTGAGTGTAGGCGACGATGCCGACAAGCATGATCGCCGCCATCAGCAGCGACGTAGCCACGGGACGCAGGATGAAAGGACGCGAAGGACTCAATGAGGGCGGCTCCCGGCGCTGGAAGTATTTCCTCCATTGGACGAGTTGCCGCTGGTGCCGGTATGCGCGCTGTTCCCTCCTCCTGGCGCGTTGCCCTTATCCATCACGTTACCGCCATTTCCATTGGGTCCGTTGCCATGGCCGTGCCCCGCCCCGCGTTGTGGCGTGCTTCCATCCCCTCCTGCAGGATTCTGGCGGCCGCGCCTCCCTCCTCCGCCTTCGTGAGCGGAGGCGAGCGTGATCTGGGCGTTGTCCTGCAGCTTGTCAAATCCGCTCGTCGCCAGCACGTCGCCGGGATCGATGCCGTCCACCTGCGCGATCAGTCCCTCGGTGACACCGACGGTCACAGGCCGCAGATGAGCGCGGTTGTTCTCAATGACATAGACAAACGCCTGCTGTCCGTTCTGCTGGATGGCGTCAGTCGGGATCAGGGTCGCGTTCTGGATGGTATCGACCAGCAGCCGCGTATTTACGAACGCATTCGGAAACAGCGCGGCGTCACTATTGACGAACGATGCGCGGGCCTTCACGGTTCCCGTCGTAGTATCCACCTGGTTGTCCAGGCTGATGAGCGTGCCGCGTGCAATCAGCTTCTTGTTGGTGCGGTCGTAGGCTTCCACCTCAAGCCTGGCTCCTCTGCGCGTGCGCGCCTGGATCTGGGCGAGGGCATCTTCGGCTACCGTGAAGACGACGGTGATGGGCTGCTGCTGCGTGACAACGGCGAGCACCGTCCCGCTGTTGGCCTGGACCACATTGCCTGGATCGACCACACGGAGACCGATGCGTCCAGTGATGGGTGAAACGATGTGGCAGAACTGCACCTGGATCTCGTCGGCCTGGACGACTCCCTGATCGTTCTTCACCGTTCCTTTTGTCTGCTCCACCAGCTTCTCCTGGTCGTCGAGCTGCTGGCGTGGGATGGCGTTACGCGCCCAAGCGGCTTTATAGCGATCCAGGTTCATTTCATTTTGGGCAAGAAGACCTTCATCGCGCTGCAGGATGCCCTGTGCCTGCATCAGGGATGCACGGTAAGGCCGGGAGTCAATCTCGACCAGAGGCGCGCCTTTCTGCACCATTTGGCCTTCGCGATAGTGGACCTCGGTGACGATCCCGCTTACCTGGCTGGTGATGGAGGAGGTATAAACCGGGGTGACTGTCCCGATTGCATCGATGTAGACACCAATGCTGCCACGCCGTGCAGTATCGCTGGTGATGGGGACAACGCCACCGGCTCCGCCTCCGCGCCGGCCGCCCCCACCGGCTGCCTTCTGGGTGGTGTCACGGTGACGCATCACCAGAAAGAATCCGGCGGCGAAAAACGCGAGCACCACGAGCCATACCAGCACGCGTACTCCCGTGCTTTTCGACGTCCTGGGCTGGTTTGATTCAGGAAGCTGGTGATCGGGGCCAATCACCGGCTGCTGGGTCGGATCAGGTACCAACGAATATCTCCTGTCCAAGTAACGAGGGGGGAAATAGGATCCCGCGTCACTAGTCTTATCCTTGTTGACGAATCACCCCCGTTCACAAGTTGCAGTCTGCGGATGTGTTCATCGTGCTATGGGTAGGCTCTGCGGCGGCTACAGGCTATGGTATCTCAAACATGGCACACAGGAGGGTGCGGGAGAGCCGATGAATTGAGCCTTGTGTATACGTTCATCGGGTCGCTTTACCGATGCCCCGAAGGCGACGTTCCGCCTGGTGCCGCCGCAATTCATGCAGGGGATAAAAGGTTCCGCGCCATACCACGCCGCCCCGAATGGACGTCACCAGCGTGGACCGCAGCATGGCATAAATAACGAGCACGGCTCCCACCGGCATGGAAACGGCGTACCAAGGGCTGATCCTGCTGACGCGGCCGCAGACAACGTACAGTCCCCCAGCCCCGACCCAGGCAAGAAACGCGGGCAGTCTAGCGCCGTGCACCCCAATTAGGAACGCAGGACCGAGGCACAGGATGGCTGTGAGTAGCGTTGCTCCGACCACCGTCGCAAGCCGGTATTCGAACACCGCAAAGAAGTTTTTCGTCATTCCACGAACGATTCCGGCTACTCCCGCAGCCCAGTGCACCGAAACCATCCCCGGAGCGAGGGCGACGCGCTGCCGGAATCCGGCCCGCTTGAGGATCCGGCCCAGCGTCAGGTCCTCGAGCACCTCCATCCGCAGCGCTTCGAAGCCTCCGGCTTGCTGGTATACCTGGGTCCGAATCAGGTTGAAGGCGCCCACGCCGATGGCGTCGCGCTTGGCAGATGGATCTGCGATCCGCCAGTTGCGGACGGCCCAGACACTGAGGACTTGAAGAAACGCGAGCATCAGCGCCTCGCCCCGGGTCTTTGCCAAGGTGGTGGGCAAAGTCACGAAGTGATCGGCCCGCGCGCGCGTTGCCGCAACGAGAGACCGTCGCAATGCTTCGGGGGAAAAGTGGACATCGGCATCAGTGAATAACAGGTATTCGGGGGCGAAGCTCTCTATCGCCTCGTGCGCGGCAAGCGCCATGGCATGGGTCTTGCCCAACCAGCCGGCAGGCAGCTCGGTCACGTGCAGCACTCTGAGCTTCGCGGTCAGCCGGCGTGTTGCAGGCTCTCCTGCTGGGTCTTTGGACACCTGATTCACGAGCTGATCGAGGATCGTTCCGGTCGCATCGGTGGAGCGGTCGTCTACCGCGATAATCCGCAGATTGGGGTAATCCTGCTCCAGCAGAGACGTAATCGAGGCCAGAACGCTGACAGCTTCGTTTCGCGCCGGCACGATCACCGCGGCCCGTGGATTTCCCTCGGGAGCGGCGTCGAACTCCGGGCTGGTCAGATTCGGAACTCGCCGAAATCCCAGGACTGCCTCCCCAAGTCTCACCAGCCAGGCCGCGGCGATCAGCCAAGCCAGCACAGGGAGAACTTTCGGGAGCAGGTGCATCCAGATCAGGGTCTCATGTCCCGAGCGGGGACTCTGCCCCGACAGGCTTCAGTACTCTGCCGGCGCGTCCGCCCTGGAAGAGGAGTATGGCTGCAAGCACCATGGTGACGAGGGTACATCCCAGACCCGTGGCGAGATTACTGCGATCGCTTACAACCCCGATCAGCCACGGCGAGGGAGTATCGCCGAGAGCGTGAATCAGGAATAGCTCAACTGCAATTGCGGTCGCCCGCACCGATGCCGGGACGGAGTTTACGATGGCCGCGTTCAATGGACCCGTCCCGAGGAAAATGCAGAACATCGCGACGCCCAAGGCGGGCAGCATTGTGGCGCGAGGCCCGAAGAAGCACAGCACGCCGAAAGGCACGGCTAGCAAAGCCGACCAGGCTGAAACCAGGTAGAGCGCTTTCGAGTTCCGCCGCATCCAGCGCTGCGCCAGCCACCCACCGGCGGCCGTTCCACCAAGGCCGGTGGCCGCCGTGACTCCGCCGAGCGTGATCCCCACCGTGGCGGGGGCAAAACCGGACCGCTGCAGGAAAGCCGGCATCCAGGCGGAAATGCCTCCGAGCGAGAACGTCACGGCGGCCATTCCAAGCGTCGCGTAGAGATATGGACGATTGCGTGAGAGAGACAGGCCTCTCTGGAACAGGGATTTGCGGTCGGCGTCCTGTGCCTCATGACGCTCCGACGCACCGCGTTCGGGTTCCCGCACCAGCAACAAAACCAGAACCGCAATTAGGAATCCCGGTACAGCCGAAATATAGAACGGCTCTCTCCATCCCCACTTTGCTCCGGCCAGCTCGGCGATCAGGTAGCCGAGCGCGGCTCCCACTGGAATTGCCATATAGAAGATGGTGAGAACGCGATTTCTTTGTTCCTTGGGATAAAAATCCGACAACAAGGCGGGCGCAAACACTCCCAGACTTGCCTCGCCAACGCCTAAGACTGTGTGCCGTATCAAAAGAGAGTCGAAACTGTGCACCGTTCCTGTGACGATATTTACCACCGAAATCAACAGCGCAGAGGCAACGATAAGGGGTTTTCGGGGGACCATATCGCCAACCCAGCCGGTCAACGGAGCGGCAAACATGTAGGCGAAGAAAAACCAGAAGGTGAGGGAGCCCATGGCGGCGTCGGAGACATGAAATTCACCCTTGATTTGTTCCTGCACGCCGGGCAGGATGTAGCGGTCTATGTAATTGATAAAATTGAGACATGTGAGCAGCACGAGAGCTGTTGTGGCCCCCGCCGGCGTGGTCCAATCCTGAGCGTGGCGTTTCATGCCATCCGGGGATTCTTAGAGGAGGAGGTCCCGAGCGTGCCGGAGGGGCTATCGAAAAAGACAACGGGAATTTCTATTCCAAGCAACACTGAGGCAACCCTGCTGTCCATAGTTGGTGTCTCACGTTTCAATAGTGCGAAAAACATTCTCGCACGTTGAACACCTTTTTTACCTGGAGACCCCCTATGCTAAAGCGCCTTGCCGCACTCACTGTCTTGGCAGTTGGCAGCGTAACTACTGCCCATGCCGCCTCAGTATCCGGATATTTTTCTGCTACAGGCACCGATCAGTTCACTACAAACACAATTCAGTTCTTCTCCTCGCAGATCAATGGTGCATTGGGCGGGGACTTCGCAACCTATCTCAGCCAGGGAACCGCGATCAATTTCCTGTCTGGCGCACTGCCTTACACCCAGGGCGTCAATAATCTGCCCCCCAACCCGCCGTTTACCAGCGGCTTTGTTCCTCTGTTCACGATCAACGGCTCGGGTGGTGAGGTCTTCACGTTCGACATGACCAACTACTCTGCCAGCTACATCACGAACAATACCCTCGGTTGCGGCGCTGGGAGCACCTGCCTGAACGCGAGTGGAAGCGGCTTCTTCACGGCCAGCGGTCCTCTCACCGGCACTTCCGGACCTGCAACTTTCACGTTCACGTCGCAGTATGCGCCTGGTCAGACGGTCGCTACGCTGACCTCGTTCTCAGCGTCCTCTTCCGCCATTGCGGCAACTCCTGAGCCCGCTTCGCTCGCCCTCGTTGGCAGCGGCCTTCTTGGAGTCGTTGCGCTGGCACGCCGCCGGTTCGCGGTCTAACCGAACAAAGTACTAGCAACAAGAAAGGGAGCCTTCGGGCTCCCTTTCTTGTTGCACTGAGTGTGCGGGCGATCCCGTTCTACCACTGCAGCAGAAGGAGCTCCGAGCAGAACGCTGGCCCCATGGCGCCCATCATGCTGTAGCAGCCTGGACTGCCGGGCTTGTTATGTAAGAAGTCCTGCATGACGGTCAGCACCGACGCGGAGGACAGATTGCCACGCTGCCGAAGGCTGTTGTAGGAAGACTCCAGTGCATTGGGAGGCAGCTCCAGCGCAGCTTCCATGGCCTGCAGAACCTTCGGGCCGCCGCTGTGGAAGATGTAGCTGCAGATATTGGACATCGTCAGGTCGTTGTCTTCCAGGAAGGCCTCAGCGGTATTGCGCAATTCGCTTCGAACCAGCTGAGGAACGTCCGCCGAGAGCACGATGTTGAATCCGGTGTGATTGATCTTCCAACCCATCAGGTGTTCGGTATCGGGATAGAAGGTCGATCGGGTATCCACTATCCGCGGACAGGGACTTTTGGTGCTGCGCGGGCGCTTCGCAAGCTCTGTGTCCTCACCCGCAATCACAACTGCCGCGGCGCCATCGCCGAAAAGCCCGCTGGCTACGATGTGCGCCATGGAAGCATCGTCTCGCTGCCACGTCAGTGAACAGAGCTCTACGGCAAGCAGGATTGCGTACTGCTTGGGATAGGCACGGACATAGTCTGCAGCACGGGCGATCCCTGCTGCTCCGGCGACACAGCCCAGGCCGAAGATCGGCGTGCGTTTGACGTCGCGAGGGAAGTTCATGATATTCGCCAGCCGAGCATCGATGCTGGGGCAGGCGATTCCAGTAACGGAGGTGAAAAATATGGCCGAGATATCTCCTGGAGTGAGGCCCACTTGGTCAAGGGCACTCTCGATGGCCTTTTGGCCGAGCTCAAGCGATCCTTTAATCCAGAGATCGTTCGCCGATCCGAAACTGTTCAGGGTTCCAAACGATTCCAGTGGGTACACGAAGTGGCGGTACTCGACGCCGCAGTTGGCATGGAGTCTGTCCATTATGGCCGGGGATGGCAGGGTGTCCTGCATCCGATTTTTCAGAGCCTCGGTAATGACAGCCTGTGGGTACCGGTGCGGGGGAAAGGCTGTGCCTACAGATGCAATGCGCATGGATCGAAAAACCTCGTCACAGGAGTTTGCAAAAAGCCATTGCTGACGAGTGATCGTCATCAGCCTGTCTCTTCAGTTTGTCGGCAGGAATGATGCAAACCTGTGGTCGTGCGAGGCGTTCGAGCTGTCTCAAGCACACAGGTGGAAGCCCCAGTGGGCGATGAATCAAGTATAGACCAGTCGCTCTCCTGGAAAAGCCCCGAAAAGTTGCATTGGAACGTTCAACATCTGACACAAGCAAAAGAATCAGCAGCCTGCTCCAACCCCGCTGCACATTCCACCCAAAGAGGCCAGATAGAGAGTATTCGCGGTGAAGATGGCAATAAATATTTCTATGGGATCAAACCCATTTGTAGGAATGTAGAAGCTGGTCGGCTACCCACTATCGAATCGTCGGACGCGGGTAGGTGGCTTCCACCACGGTAGAAATTCCGCCGCGGGGACGGAAGTCGCCGGTGATCTTCGCCCAAACCGGATTGCACGCCTTCACCACGTCTTCCAACACCTGGTTGACGATGTTCTCCTGGAAGATGCCGAGATCCCGGTAGGTGAACAGGTATTCCTTGAGGCTCTTGAGTTCCAGGCAAAGATCACGCGGCATATAGCGAATCGTGATGCGGCCGAAATCCGGCAACCCGGTCTTGGGACAGACTGAGGTGAACTCCGGATCGTCAATCAGGATCTCGTATGCGGGAAACTGATTGGCCCATGTATCAATGGATGGAAAGACAGCGTCGAGACCCGCCGCCGCGTGCGTGTCCGTGTAACCAGTGTTCTGAGTGGGCATGTCTCTATGCTAAATCCGGCGCAGGCGCTCAGTCTCGCCGCCCCAGGGTCGGGCGATCATCCGACGTGGTGGAGTCCGGCTTGCTGGGATCATTATTGGTCCCGCCGACGCGGCGCAGCGTAGGAGTGTTTCCCTTGCCCTTATCGTTGAGCTTGCGCTTGTTCTCAATGCGCGCCAGCCGGGCCTTCACATCATCAAACTCACTGGTGGAAACCATGTAATCCGGCTTTGACGGCATGATTGTCGCAATCTCTTCCTCAGAGTGGCGAATGCGGTCGGGCGTCTGCGGGTGATCGGCAAAGACCTTCGACAGGGTGCCCGGCTTGTGCTTCTCGAGCGCATCGATCTTCTCGAAGAACTGAATGAATGCCTGCGGATCGTAGCCTGCCTTGTACATGTACTGCAGGCCCAGCCAGTCGGCTTCGGTTTCGAACTCGCGGGAGAACTCGAGGAAGCTGATCGGGATAGCAAGTTGTGAGGCCTCGTAGATGCCGTAACCCGTCCATGAGCCCTGCGTGAAAATGATCAGCGGAATTGAGCCGATCTGCGCGTAATTCATGCGCGTCATCTGCCGGGCGGCGTGGTGAGCGCAGACGTGTGCGGTCTCATGGGCCATGACTCCCGCCAATTCTGCTTCTTCGTCAGCGGCCAGAATCAGCCCTGAGTTCACATAGAAGAATCCGCCGGGAAGCGCCATCGCATTGATCTCATCCGAGTCGATCACCTTGATGGTGAACGGCACTTTGCAATCGGAGTTCTTCACGATGTTCTGTCCGATACGGTTGACGTACTCGACGACCACCGGATCGGTGACCAGGTGCGCGGACTTTTCGATTTCCATGGAGTACTGCTTGCCCATCGAAATTTCGGAGTTGACCGAGTACCAGTTGCCCAACCCCCGGTGGCCGATCTCTCGTGTGCCGATCGCGTCGACGTCGTCCTCGCTCCCCTTTTTGATGTGCGGGTCGAGGTCCTCGCCGGGTGACGGGATCACATCGTTCTTCTCCGCCTGCTGATTGCTCTTGGCGTCCTTCTTGGCCTCGGGCTGCTTTTTTCCGCCGGTTGGATCGGAGCCTGTGCCCGGTACCTTCAACCCCGGGTCGGAGGGAGGCGTCTGCGGGGTATCCGCCGTGGAGCTTGCGGCAGGCGTGGTTTGGCCGGAGGTGTTCGGCGCCTGTGCCGAGCCCTGCTGAGCCGCGGTCTGTTGAGCGGAGGTGTGCGGCGCCAAAATGCAAACTGCAGCGCTAAGCAGGGCAGCCAGACCGAACTGTTTGTAAGGACGCATGTCGCTTTCTCCGGAAGGCGGCGCTCCTCCCATCGGAACGCACCTAAGCACATTATTAGACGCCTCCGCGATCCGGTTGGATAGCGGCTGAAACCCAGTCCCCAGGCCCGCAGATCGAGGGAAACGGCTGCCCTTACTATAGCCTCGGGCCGTAAACTCGGCTTTGGCTACGCCCGATCACCACGTGTTGTACATGGTGCCATCGGTGCCGGCATGCTGGGCTCCGGAATGCACATCGTCGATACCAGAATCGGTCTGGTCGATGCTCGAAAGAGTATCCGTCGCGGAGGTCTGCCATGTATCCGTGCGCCCGGTGATCGGGTCCTTGGGAACGGCCTTCAGGTACCCGCCGGTCACCAGATCGTCCAGCGACTGTGGCGCCTTCTGCTTGTCCACGGTATAGGAGTTGATGGCCTGCCGCATGACGCGAAGATCTTCCCGCAGCACCGCCTCCTTGGCGGCCTGCACATTGCGCATATACATGGGAATGGCGACCGCCGCCAACGTCGCGATGATGACCATTACGATCAGCAGCTCCAGAAGCGTAAAGCCGCCGTCGTTGGCGGATCCGCGCTTCCCTCTCCGAAGTTTGCCTGGGCTCACCATGTGCTGTACTTCGTCCCGTCCAGAGCTGTGCCGTCGCTCTTACTGTATACATCGAAGACGTTTTGTCCGCCCCAAGTGGTTGAATCCGGCTCGTCCTGGTTCGACCGCAAGCCCCAGTCGGTCGAGTTCGTCATGGGATCGACCGGGATGGACCGCAGAAAACGGACTTTCTTGTCCTGGACGTTCACACCATCTACCAGGGTCTGGAGGTCGGGCGGGTATCCCAGGCTATCCGCCTTGATCTGCATCGCACCCCGGTCGGCCGCATCCTTGTAGCGGTCGATCGCATCGCGCATCTCCCACAGATTCTGACGCAACTCACGCTCCTTGGTCCGTTTGACCTGGTATTTGACCACCGGGAGAGCCGCTAACGCGAGAATACTGATGATGGCAATGGTAATGATCAGTTCAACGAGAGTTAGCCCGTCCTGAGTGTGGTCGCGAGCCGCAGTCCCGTCCGAAGGGGTACTACATCGCCCCGGTCCGTGACCTGCCAGATTGGCTCGCACCAGCATCTCCTTACTTCACGTGGACGGTCGCCTGGGTTCCCACCGCCGGAACGTTGGCATTGCTGCTGGTCCTTGCGCCGACTCTTACCAACGCCAGCCTGGAATCGCCCGGCGCAATCGCGCGGAAGGTCATCAGGCACACCTGACCCTCGCCGCTGACGCCTGTGGCGCCGGGGGGACGCGAGGCCGATATAGTCACCAGCCCGTTGCCCTCATCGCGATGAACCAGAGCGACCGGCTGGCCGTCACGGCTGAGGAGGCTGCCTGCCTCCACATTTACCAGCTGCAACACCTTGGGATCGAACTGGACCTGTACGGGGACCGCGCTCAGGTTCCGCGCGTTCGTCAGCACGATTGAGGTCACAAACGTGCTTCCGACCGCCTGATTAGACTGCGACGGCACCACCACCATTGAAACCGGCGGACCGGCGACCACATCGGGCGTTACCGGCCCAGCCACCGTAGCAGGACTCGCCGGGCCCGGAGCAGGAGCAGCTGCCGCAGGAGTGGTGGGGGTCGCGGGACCTGCCGAGGTCGGATTGGGTGGTAGCGTCTGCTGGTTCAACTGCTGCGCCATCGCAACCGCGGCGTTGGCGGCGCTGGTGCTCGAGGCAGCCCGAACCGGCGCTGCGGCAGCAGATTCCGGAAAGAGCTGATCCAGCGCCCCGGAATGCCGCATCTCCACCTCAGCCGAGGTCCCGGTGTCGATCAGCCGGGTATTTTCACGCGTCAGAACTGACTCGCGCACAATGTGCGGGATCAGAATGAAGACGACCTCGTCCTGAGCGTTCTCCTTGAAGTTAGAGCCGAAGATGTACTTCAAAATCGGGATCTGCGAAAGTCCCGGCGTGCCGCTGATTGAGGCGGTCTCCTGCTTGGTGATGATGCCGGCCAGCAGGCATGGCTCGCCGTCCTTAAGTTCGATCGTGGTCGTTGTTTTCCGTTGCCCGATCACCGGCTGCGTCACACCCGAGATCGTGACGTCACTGCTATGGTTCGACACTTCCACATTCATCTTGAGCGTGACGTCGCGGCTCAGGTGAATGGTGGGCGTCATATCGATATTCACACCGACGTCGATGAAGGAGAACGTCGTTGAGGTGGCAAGCCCAGACAAACCGCCTGCACCGGTTGAAAGCGAGCCATTCGCAACTGGAATCCGGGAGCCGATCCTGAGCGTTGCCTGTTGGCCATCCGTGGCCCGCAAGCTGGGATTCTGCAGCACGCGCGTGTCCGCGTCGGTAAACAGCGCATCGACTGCCGCATTGCTGAGAGTGATCTGTACGTTGGTAGCGTTCATGTTGCCAAGCGTATTCAGCGTGACGTTCGAGCTGGACCCCGTGCCCGAGCCGGAGTTGCTGGTTGTGGTCGTCGTGCCCTGCGGCGTTAGTGTGGCCGACTGCGGCAGCGTAATCCCAAGCCGGCGCGCCTTGTCCCGATTGACTTCGAGAATGGCGACATCCACCACAACCTCGGCCCGCGCGCGGTCGAGATCCGACATCACCTTGGCGGCCATCATCAGCTCGTCCCGCGTACCCCGCATCACGATCGCGTTCTGCGATGGGACGAAGAAGCTCTTGATCTCCGGCGGCAGAAGCTGGCGGACTGCCGTGAAGATTTCGTTTGCATCGGTCTGCTGCGCCGGATTTGCGAGGTAAAACGTCTGAATCACTTGCTCGTCCAGATCGCGGTGCTTCTGCGGATTGTTCTGGGCTACGTAAATGGTGTTCGGCGTCAGGATCCGGTAGAAGGTGCCCGCCTCAATGCCGAGAATGCGGAGCGCATCCTGGAGGCTGACCCGGTCCAGTTCGAGCGAAACACGCCTTGAGGCGGTGGCGTAATCCGGATCGAAGAGCACATTCAGCCCTGCTAGTTTTCCGATGGTGGTGTAAAGGTTCTTCGTGTCCTCTGCCCCGTGAAACGTGATGGGTTCATCGGAGACCGGCTTCAGCTCGATGGGGCCCGCCATGCCAGCGATCTCGCGGTTGATTGAAGCCTCTCCAGGCTTGGGAGTCGGGGCTGCGGCGGAGCTCCGGTCCTGGTCCTGCGTAATCTTGATCTCCTGCGCGGCTGCCTCATTGCTGGGATCGATTTGCAACGCACGGCTGAACTCGTTCAATGCGGCGGCCCGGTCGCCGTTCTCGCGCAGCACTCGGCCGCGGTCCACATGCTGCGCCGCCGCCTGGAAGCGCATGCGGTCGAGACGGGTCTGATACCGCAGGTCCTTCAGGCTCTTCTCGTGAGCCTTCAGATAATCTTCATAGGCAGCGTTATAGTCCTGCCGCAACTCGGCTTCCTGCCCGCGCTTGTTCCAGGTGCTAGCGCTCTGCGCGTGGGCGCAAGGTGGCGCGGAGAGAAGAACGCCCGCAACAGCTGCGGCGGCAAACGGGAGGGAACGTGAGAGCCAATTGCGATACTGAACGAACACTGAATACCCGCGAGTCATTCCCTTGCTGTGAGCTCTCCGTTGGCCAAACTTATGGTTCCGTTGAAGCGCCGCGCTTATTGAATCGTGGGCCGTTGGAAGAAAGGCCGTGAGCTCCCGCTGGAGGGGCGCAGCAACGTGCAATCTTCCATTCCTCGCAAAACGGCTGCACTCAGTTGAGTCTTGAATCACTGGCGAGTATAGCACCTGGGTCAACTGCGTTCTCCGTAAAATCGACGCCTGCGCTTCGCACAAATGAATGGCGATGCGGCACTCCGGAGCTACCCGATCCGCACTGCCCATTGAGGATGAGTCAGATGTTAGACGTGTGCGCGCTTCCCTGGTGAGAACTCGTACAACTGAAGTGTTAAACTCGAACCAGAGAAGGTTCCTCCAGTCAGTCTCCCTCCATCCGTATGCCTCGTTCGCTCTCCAATCCGACTGCCACTGCGCTCGCGAAACCCACAGTTCGCGAAAAGGATCGAGATCCGGTCGCCTCCGGCGTCCGCGACGCGGCGCAGAATCGCGCAGCCAGCCACAACTATGCGCTGTTCGATCGGTACGAGGCAGGAATTGCCCTCCGCGGAACCGAGGTTAAATCGATTCGCGAAGGCAAGGCCAATCTGAAAGACGCCTACGGGCTGCTGAAGGACGGCGAGATCTTTCTGCTCAATGCACACATTGGACCCTTCTCGCACGGGAATGCAATGAACCATGACTCGCTCCGCACCCGCAAGCTCCTGCTGCATAAGGATGAGCTGCGAAAGTTGGAGATTGCTACCCGGCAGAAGGGCTTCACCCTCATTCCCACCCGGCTCTACTTCCGCAAGGGGCGCGCCAAATGTGAGATCGCGCTGGCGAAGGGCAAACAGGAATGGGACAAGCGCGCCTCGGAGCGCAAACGCGAAGCAGACAATGAGGCCCGCGCGGCGATCGCCCGCAGCCAACGAAGCTAGCGTTCCCGCCCGCAGCCAACGCAGCAGACGACTTCAGCTCCGGCCCAATGGCGCATCATCCTAACGCTGGAGCGCCGAGGTGCGGCCGGGGCTGGCCGGTCCGCCATTCATCGTCTCTGGCACCGGATCTGAAGCTGTCTCGATAGTGTAGGGGCTCGGGCTCAGCGACTCAGTTCGTTCCGTCTTCACCTCGGCCCGGTTCAGATCAAACGCGGGGGCTTCCTTCGGCAGCCGGAATCTGCCATCGACCAGGTAGGCCACCGCCACGGTGCCCAGGATGTGCGGAGTTAGCACCGCCATCGGGATCACATACTTCTTGCTCTTTACCAGCGATTCGGTCACGCCATTTACGGGGTGGCTCCGTTTTACCGTCCCTTCCACCTGGGGAATTACGAAAGCCGATACCTCCACTTCCGGGTGTTTCTCGCCATACCGCACCAGCGACCGCGCCACCTGCTTGGGCGTGGTCAGCCCAATATCGGCGATGAAGTTCCGGTGTACCAGATCCGGAACGTAAGTATTGAGCACGACACGTGCAAAATCTGCGCAGTTTCGAAAGAAAAGGTTGAAGTGGCTGATGTCCCTGCGATCATTGAATAGGGCCAGAAAACGCTCGTCCTGCGCTGCCGTGGTTTCCACTTCGAATCCATAAATCTTGCGGTCGTAAGAGGATCCAACCAGCTGAATCCATTCGCCATGCGGAGCCGCTCCTGCCGCCGTGTCAGGGGCCAGCGATTCCAAATGGGTACGCCGGTATGCATCCCGCAATTGCGAAACCTGCCGTGGATCGACCCAGGAGGGAACCTGCGCAGGATTTTCAATGGCATACAGGTACGGAATCAACGGCATGGCGATCCAGTCGTATCCGTCAATCTTGTGATAACGGCTGACGACGCTGCCATACTCGCCCGGCCGGCATTTCCTCAGGTGCGTGGGACTATCGGCGCAGATCTGGCTCAGGTACACCGCTGCGTGCCCGGTCGGATTCATCGCGCCAAAGTGCCCATAGGGCTCCTCCAGCAGCAGCGCAACCGAGGCGTGCGCGCTGCAAAGACCGGAAACGACCAGGATTGCAACTACAACACACCCCACCAGAGCTCCGCGGCCCGCTCTCCCTCTCTTCAAATCCATACCTGATACACCATCTCCCTAAGGAATTCACGCCCCGCCCACCGAATGGAAATAACCGATTGGGTCGCCAGCCACGGTCTGGAACATCCCAGAGGAGAACTCCCGTTTTCGTGCTCCCGGGTGTTCATCGGGCCAACAGAACACTGAGCTGCTGTGCAGCCATACAGATTCGACACATTTTTCCGGCGGAGGTTGCGTCTTCATCGGGCCGGAATCGAGTGCAAACCTGTGACAATCGAATAAAAAGAAGCTGCTATTTGGTTGCTTCTGCTGATTCTTCTCCGCCCGAAGCCGCAGCCGGTCCGGGGTCGGGAGTGGAATCCGAGTCGGCCCGCTGCTGTGGCTCCGCTTCGGCGTCACCAGACCCACCCCGCACCTTCCCAGCCGCAGCCGAAACTCCGGCTGCTGCAGGCTTTGCCTCTTCCGTCTCTGCTCGCGAAACCGCTTCCTCTGCCGCAAGCTTCTCCTGATTTCGCGCGTCCGCTTCAGCTTTTCGCCGCTGTGCACCGGCGTCCGGAGGTGTCGGGCCGCCATGCTGCGGCGTCAGAATCAACTGCGGCGCATGAAGTTTGCCGGAGGCCACCATCATGTTGGTGCCCGTTCCGACCAGCAGCGCAGATAATACTTCGGCGGGAGCTCCTGGCCCATACTTGCCAAATACCCGCTCCTCGATCACGCTGCCCTCGACTGCCATCCCTGCACGTCTTGCGATCTCGCGGAGGATGTCGTTCAGGCTTGAGTTGTCGGCAGTGACCGCAATCCTGCCGTCGGTGTACTCCACCATCGCGGGGTGCTCTTCCACATCACGCATAGTGGGAGCCATGGGGGGCAGAGTTGACTGGCAGACCGCCGCCAGACTCACCTCGAACAGCACTGCAGCCATCCATCCAATCTGAGCCGACGTTTTCATGCTTCCATGCTAGAAAGCCGCCCTTGGACAAGCCATCCCCAAATAGTGGATCCTCCTCAAAGCAGTTACCCCTAGCTCAGCGTCAACGTCCCTGTACTAGACTGGGAGCCACGATGCGCTGTTTGCCCTTTGCACGTCATGTCCGAACCGTTCTCGCCGCGACAGGCGTGGCTGTGTCCTTGGCCGCAGCTCCATTTGTACGAGCCCAAACCGAGACCTGCACCACCCAATCGGCCCTACCCTCTGCGGAGCGCGCCGCTATTGCGGAGGCGGCGCGCCGGATCGCCACGGCTGTCATCGCCAACGATGCCGCCGCTCTGCGAAGCGTTGCGGCTCCAGATCTGGCGCGCGAGTTCGGAGCGCTTCAGTATCTGGTGGCGACCACGTCGCCCAAGCTAGCCGGCGATACTCCCGTGGTCTCCCAGGTCTATCTCCTGGATGCGACAAAGTTAGCGCCAAATGCCGACGGCAGCGCAGTCGAGGCCCAGTTCTTCTGCTCGCTCAACCGCACCGCCGCCGAGGTGGAGTTCGACATTCCCTCGCTCCCGGCCGGCCGCTACGCCTTCGCAATCGTGGATCTCACTGCCGGCTCTTCCAACATTCCCTGGCGCATCTCGTTTCTTCTGCACCAGCTGCCGCCTTCGACCGGCCCATGGCTTCTCGCCGGACTTTATCCTCGGCAGCTCACCGCAGCTGGCCATGATGGCCTCTGGTATTGGGAGCAGGCGCGCCAGTTCGCTAAGGGCAAGCAGCCGTGGAACGCCTGGGTGTTCTACCAGACCGCACTGCGCCTGGTTCAGCCTGCCCCCTTCCTCAACAGCACTCATCTGGAGAAGCTCCGCACGGAAGCTTCCACGGCAGCTCCACCCGCTCTCACCGAGGGTGTCAGCTCCGATGCTCCGCTGGTCGTCAAAGGGCTCAATGGAGCGGAGTTCCACATCACCAGCCTCGGCGCCGACGACACCGCCTCAGCTTCCGGAGCCTCACCTTCCCTTGACATTGCCGTACACTTCAACGCCGACCCGCTGCCGGACCAGGCTGCCGGGCGGCAACGTAACCTCGCCGCTGCGGCTGCACTCCTGAGCGCTTATCCTGAGCTGCGCAAGCCGTTCCACGGAGTGGAAGTCTACGCCGACATTCAAGGACAGCAGTCCGTCTCCTCGGAGTTCCCAATGGCAGAGATTCACTGACGTTATCGCCAGTCCCACGTCGCTGAATCCGAATTTTGCCGGCGCCTTCTGCCGGTCCTCTCATTACCGTAACCTTCCCTCCCTCCGGACTGCATCTATATTGGAATGCAACACGGTCTTGGGCCCTGGGAATGCGGCGTGACCCCACAGGTCATAAAAAGGAAAAGACATCCACGATGGTGAAGACGTCCCAAGAGGTGAAGCCGCTCGGCCAGGCCATTCGCGAGCGCCGCGCCACACCCAGCTTTGATGGTGCGCCCATCCCGCCCGAGGACCTGCGCCAGATCCTTGAGGCCGGGCTCAGCGCTCCCAGCGGATATAATGTGCAGCCCTGGCGATTCGTCGTGGTGCAGTCGGAAGAGCAGAAGAAACGCCTCCGCGCCGCCTCTTTTAACCAGGCCAAAGTCGAAGAGGCTTCCGCCGTCATCGTCGCCTGTGGCGACGCCGACGGCTGGCGCCGCGACCTCGATGACATCCTGCGTATGGGTTTGGAGGGCGGAATGCCGGAGGGCTACGCTGCCCAGGCCCGCAACTCCGTTCCCAACTACCTCTCCCACTTCAACTCCGACGAGATGCATGGCTGGCTCAACAAGATGGTCATGATCGCCTTCACGCACATGATGCTGATGGCTGAGGTCATGGGCTACGACACTGCGCCCATGGAAGGTTTTGAGCAGGAGAAAGTCCACGAAGTTCTGCGCCTCCCGCTCAGCTATTGGGTGGTGGCCCTGCTCGGTGTCGGACATCTCAAGGGCCCCGATAAGTTCAACGGCGGCCGCTTCGATATCAACCACTCCGTCTTCGGTGAGGAGTTCGGCAAGCCGCTCAAGTAGTTTGCGAACGCCGCTTCCATGAAGATCGCCATCCGGCTCGCCTGGCTCCTCTTTCTCCTGCTCTGCCTGGTTGCCGGCGTGTTTTATTTCGACCCGCTCTGGGTCACCGATCAGCTGACCGCATTCCAGCTCTGGCGGCAGGGCGTGCATAGTGTCTACATCACAGCAAACGGCCAACGCCTTCACTATCTGGAGGCTCGGCCGCCCGGCGGTTCGCCCGGAATTCCGCTCGTGCTGATTCATGGCCTGGGCGACCGCGCCGAATCCTGGTCGCCCCAGATAGCAACCCTTGCCGCCGCCGGATTCCATGTCTACGCGCCCGACCTGCTCGGGTACGGCCGTTCCGATAAACCTGACACCACCTGCTCGATCCCCGTGGAAACCGCCGCCATCGCTGGCTTTCTGCACGCCGGCAACATTGGCCACGCCAATATTGCCGGCTGGTCCATGGGTGGATGGATCGCCGCGGAACTTGCTCTGGAACATCCCGAGTTGGTCGACCGGCTGATTCTCGAAGACTCGGCCGGCATCCGCTTCCAGATGACGTTTGCCCGCAATCTCTTCACGCCAACAGACGAAGCCGGGCTCCATCGCCTAATGGCAATGCTCTCGCCTCATCCTCGCACCATGCCTCCTTTCGTCGCCCGTGCAGCGCTTCGCCGCCTGCAGCGGCACGCCAGCGTGATTCAGGGCAGCATGGACTCCATGGAATCCGGCGCAGACCTCCTCGACAACCGGCTCGGCGTAATCCAGCAGCCTACCCTGATCATTTGGGGCGACCAGGACCGGCTGCTCCCCATTTCTACCGGTTTTGAAATGCATCGCGAGATCCCCAACTCCGTCCTCGCGACCGTAACCGGCTGCGGCCATCTGGCACCCTCCGAGTGTGCCAGTCCGGTCCTTAAGGCCACGATCGAATTCCTCAAAGCCACCCCGCCGATACAACGCGGCGAGATCACCCTTCCCGGCTATCCGTCCTCCTCACCCCGGCAAATCCCTGAGACAACCGCACGCTGAAGCGGCTCGTGCGTAATTCCGACCGCCTCGTCCGTATACCCTGCGCATGTGGCAATCGGAGATACCATGGACGGTGACCGTGAACGACGACACCCAGCGTATTGCTCGCGGTCTTGCTGAGAAGGACGTCGCTCTACTCCATGCCTTAGTCGGGCAATATCAGCACCGCCTGATTCGCTACCTCATTTTTCTGCTCGGCAGCCGCGATCCCATCGACGATCTCGTGCAGGAGACCTGGCTCCGTGTCCTGGAGCGCGGCCGCACCTACGACGGCCAATCGCGCTTCGAGCCGTGGCTCTTCGCCATCGCCCGCAATCTCGCGATCGACCACACCCGCAAACGTGGGCCTGTAAGCCTGGATTCGACCGACCTCTCCCCACAATCGTTTTCTCCGGTCTCCGCCGAACCGTCACCGTTCGAACAGGCCGCGCGCACTGAGGACGCGCAGCACCTCGCCAAGACGCTGCAAACATTGGAGCCCATCTACCGCGAGGCACTCATTCTCCGTTTTCAGGAAGACCTTTCGCTCCAGGAGATCGCCACGATCGTCGGAGCGCCGGTCTCCACCATCTCCACCAGAATCTATCGAGGCCTCGCCGTCTTACGCGGGCACATGGGAGCAGAACACCATGCAAGCTGATCCTCACCAGCTCATCCGACAACTCATTGACCAGTTCCTTGCAGGCGCAGCCTCCTCGGAGGAGGAGCAGACTCTTCGCGAGCACCTGGCTGGCTGCGCCGAGTGTAGCGAATATCTGGAAGATTCCAACCGCGCCATCGCAGCGTTGCGCGGGTTCTCCTTCCCCGTCGATTCGGACCTGGACAGCAGGGTTCTCGCTTCCCTCACTCATGGCGCACAGCAAGTCGAAAACCGGCACTTCCAGCGCAGCCGCATGTGGCAGGGCGGCATCGTCGCATTGCTGCTTACCGTCGGTGGTTCCTTCACTGCAACGCAACTTGGCGCCCGCGCGGCTGCCGTCTGGCATCTGAGCGCGGCCCAGCTTCACCTTGGTCTCGCCGCATTCTGGATCGCGCCATCCCTGTGGATTTGCCTTTTGTTTCTGCTGCTGCCCGTCTCTCCAGCCCTGTGGATGAATAAGAAAGGACTCACGCGATGAGAATCCGTAACGCTTGGAGCATTGTGCCGAAGCCAATTAGGCTTTGTGCCATCGCTATTCTGATTTGCGCGCCACTGATCGGCGCCTTCGCTGGTCTGATCCACGGCAGAACGTATATGCAGGCTCGCCACTCGGGGCGGGTGGGGCTCATCTGGTTGGAGCACCACCATGTCACGGAGGTGCCGGCCATGTCATCGCTGATCGGTTTCGTGGGCGCCTTGGTGGCCAGCGCTCTGTTCGCAGCCTGGCTACTCGGTTTGGGATACGTCTACGCAGACGCTCGCAGACGAGCGATGCCCGCGGTCCCGTGGACTTTGGTAGCAATCTTTATTCCCAACCTGCTCGGATTTCTCCTCTACTTTGTGCTGCGCCGGCCCATTGCATCCCCTTGCCCCCAATGCGGGCAGGCCATCACAGCCGGGCAGCGGTTCTGCGCCTGGTGCGGCTATCGAGCCCAGGCAGCGCCTGGGGGCCTCACTCCAGCCCCGGGGAGCAGCACCTGAACTGCCAGAGCAACTCGCGTCTGAGACCAGTCGCACCATCCCAAATTGCACAAAATGGACTTTTATCGGATCGCGGGAGGTGGTTCCTCCCCCTTCCACTCATATGCGTCCGGCTGAGGAAGTCCCAGATGCGCCAGTACCCGGTTAACGAAGTTCCGCGCCATCTCGGTCGAGTCCTGCGGGTGGTTGTAGAACGTAGGGATCACCGGAAAGATGGTCGCGCCCGCATCTGACGCCAATTGCATATTCCGCAGGTGGATGCGATTGAACGGCGTCTCCCGCACGCACAGCACCAGCTTTCGCCCTTCCTTCAGGCAGACGTCGGCAGCACGCTCGATCAGGTTCGATGCCATGCCGTTCGCAATGCCAGCCAGCGTTCCCATGGTGCATGGCAGCACAATCATCCCTGACGAACTGTAGCTCCCACTGGCGACGTTCGCTCCAATATCACTCTCGGGGTGCTGCACCACTTTGCTGCTCGGCTCCCCCAGCAGCTTCTCTACCACGGCGTTCCGGCCACTCAATCGCAGCTCTTCGGCTATCACCCGCAGTGCCGCCTCCGAAACCACCAGGTCCACCCGCCCAACGCGCGCATCTGCAGCCAGCGCTCGCAGCATCTCCGCCGCAAACACGGAGCCGCTCGCGCCGGTTACGGCAAGTGTCCATCGTTGCAATGTGTTGGAATCGCGGAGGTTCACCCCAGCGATTATCGCCTATATCGCGGGGCCCATGAATCTATCAACCGGTTTAGTTGCCGGTTACGGTTGCGGTGCTCGCTACCATTGCCGGCGCGGCGCTCTCGGCGGCTGCCTGTCCTGCATGCATCCGGAACGCGGCAAACATCCCGAGACAGATGCCATACGCCGCCAATACACCCGCCGCCAGTCCGGCCAGCACCACACACACGAGCACGATCAAGTCCATCGGAAACCGCTTTCCCCGCTTCCCTATTCAGTGAGTTCTGCGCCATGACAGCACGCGCAACCCCAACTCATTCTGACAAGAAGCCTTGCCTTCACAAACAGCTATTTGCGGTCTGCGTATAAAAACCGTTGATTAATCTGGTACACCTCGCGGCGACTGGTGAGCCATCCCACCTCCGGGTCACGCGGTCCGGCGGGATGCCGTATTCTTAAAGCTTGGCCCTTGCGTCCCTGCGGTCCACAGTGAGCGTGCGCAGGCGTCAAACCCTCTCCGATGGCGATTACACACATCACGGTACGCGGCGCCCGCCAGCATAATCTCCGCAATGTCAACGTCTCCATTCCGCGCAACACGCTGACCGTGGTCACTGGTCTTTCCGGGTCGGGCAAGTCTTCCCTTGCGTTCGACACCATCTACGCCGAGGGCCAGCGCCGATACGTCGAGACGCTTTCCGCCTATGCGCGCCAATTCGTCGATCAAATGGAGCGTCCAGACGTAGACGCGATTGACGGCCTGTCGCCCGCGATCTCCATCGAGCAGAAGACTACCTCGCGCAGTCCCCGCTCCACCGTAGGCACCATCACGGAGATCTACGATTACCTGCGCCTGCTCTACGCCTCAGTCGGTCAGCCGCACTGCCCCAACTGCGGCCTGCCGATCACGCGGCAGACCCCAGAGCAGATTGTGGCGCAAATCGTTGCCCAGGCTCCAGGGGAACGGATCACGGTCTTCGCTCCGATTGTCCGCGGCCGCAAGGGCGAGTTCCGTGAGGAGCTGGAAGCGCTGGACCAGCAGGGCTTCCGAGCGCGGATCGATGGTGAGGTCGCCGAGATCACCGACGGTATGCGGCTCGACAAAAAGCGGAATCACACAGTCGAGGCGATTGTGGATCGCATCATCCTGAAACCTATACCGGGCGAGCCCGGAGCCGACGGCGCACCAAAGTACGATAGCCGTCGGTTGGAAACCTCCGTTGCCAAAGCGCTGCAGATGGCGGACGGACTCGTGCTGGTTGGTTTGCAGGATCCCGAGACCCGCAAGCAGACGGAAACCCTTTACTCCTCTTCAATGGCCTGCCCGGACTGCGGCATCAACGTCGCACGGCTCGAGCCCCGGAGCTTCTCGTTCAACTCCACCTACGGCGCCTGCCCGGAGTGCCACGGCCTCGGCAGCATCTACGACTTCGATCCCGCCAAGACCATCGTCGACTGGTCCAAGCCGCTGCTGGACGGCGCCATGGGGCCGGGATCCGCATCGTCCTATCTGCTTCGCCTGATCAAACTCGCGGCAGAACGATACAAGATCGACCTCAGGCAGCCATTTGAGCGGTTCCCCAAGGCACATCAGGACCTGATGCTCTACGGGCCTCCCAAAGGAGAGTCGGCACGCACCGGCTTCCACGGCATCTTCGCCTATCTCCGCTCCAATCTCGAAGAGACCAAATCCGAAGGGTATCGCGAGTACATGATGCAGTACATGTCCGCGACAACCTGCCCCCGATGCGCAGGCCGCCGCCTCCGCCCGGAGTCTCTCGCCGTGACTATCCCGGTGGATTCCCCCTCCAGGACCGAGAAGCCGCGAGACCTTTCCGTCGCCGATTTCACCGCACTTTCGATTGAGCGCGCCCTGACCGCTGCCCGCGCCATGCACTTTACCGGCCGTGAGGCCATCATTGCCGATCGGCTTCAGCGCGAAATCATCGAGCGACTAGAGTTCCTCAACGCAGTCGGGCTCGACTACCTCTCGCTCGATCGCTCTGCCGCGACACTCTCCGGAGGCGAGGGCCAGCGTATCCGGCTCGCCACGCAGATCGGCTCTAGGCTGCGGGGCGTTCTGTACGTTCTGGATGAACCCTCCATCGGCCTTCACCAGCGGGACAATCAGCGCCTTATCTCCGCGCTCGAAAACCTGCGCAACCTGGGCAACACCGTGCTCGTGGTGGAACACGACGAAGACACTATCCGCAAGGCAGATTACGTGCTCGACCTGGGCCCCGGAGCCGGCAAGAACGGCGGCCACCTCATCGCCGATGGCACGCCGGAACAGGTGATGGCCAACCCGGCCTCCATCACCGGCCAATACCTTGCCGGGAACATTGAGATCGTCGCGCGGGCGATGCCCAGGCCGCTCAGCGGCAAGTGGATCACGGTCCAGAACGCCCGTGCGCACAACCTGCGAGACGTTACCGCCCACTTCCCTCTCGGTGTCATGACCGTCGTCACCGGCGTTTCCGGATCGGGCAAATCCACCCTGGTGACGGATATTCTCTACCGTGCCCTGGCCAAAGAGCTCTACGGATCGCGCGAAGAGCCCGGCCAGCACGGCAAAGTGATCGGCATTTCGCAAATCGACAAGGTGATTGAGATCGACCAGTCCCCCATCGGCCGCACGCCCCGCTCCAACCCGGCCACCTATACCGGCGTCTTCACTGCCATCCGCGATCTCTTCGCGCAGCTTCCTGAAGCTCGCGAGCGGGGCTACAAGCCCGGCCGCTTCTCCTTCAACGTCCAAGGCGGACGCTGCGAAGCTTGCCAGGGCGAGGGCCAGCGGCGGATTGAAATGAATTTCCTGCCCGACGTTTATGTTCTCTGCGAAGTGTGCAATGGGCGGCGCTACAACCAGGAGACGCTCTCTGTTAAATTCAACGGCAACTCCATTGCGGATATCCTCGATCTGCCGATTGAAGATGCGCTGCCCGTATTGAAAGACATCCCCGCCGTCCACCAGAAGCTACAGACCCTGGTCGACGTAGGGCTGGGATACATCCATCTTGGCCAGTCCGCTGTAACTCTCTCGGGAGGCGAAGCTCAGCGCATGAAGCTCGCCCGAGAGCTTTCCAAACGGCAGACGGGCCGCACTCTGTACCTGCTTGACGAGCCAACGACCGGACTTCATTTCGATGACGTGCGCAAGCTGCTCGAGGTGCTTCATCGGCTCACCGATCTGGGGAACACCGTTATCATCATCGAGCACAATCTCGACATTGTCCGCAACGCCGACTACATCCTTGACCTGGGCCCCGAGGGCGGAGAGCGCGGCGGACAGATTGTCGCCCATGGCACGCCCGAGCAGGTGGCTACGGTTGCTGCTTCGCACACCGGCCAGTTTCTCGCCCGACATTATGCGCCGCAGAATCGGAACGGTTCGAGCGGCTCCCCAGTGCGCAGCACAGGCGGTGTGAATCCATCCAGCAACGGCCATAATCCCGCAGCCGGTCCCCAGCCGTCCCATATCATTGCCGAAGCCGATGTCCCGAAGGCCGCGCGCGGCAAGTTCATAGCACCAAAAAAGAAGACCGGCGTACCTGAAGCGAAGCCCGGCTCGTCTGTAACCTCAAAACCGGCATCCGGGAAATCCGGCCGCTCACAAGGTAGAAAGAAGGCATGAGCATCTACCCAGCACCTGGCGGCCAGGGGTCTTATCTATCCGACGAGGTTCCTCCGCCGCCACAACCGGAGCCGGAGCCCGAGCCGCGCCGTATTCCGAATCTGGCCCATGCGTTGCTATTTCTTATTGCGGCTGCGGCCCTGCTCTTTGGATCGCAGATACTGCTGACTCTCATCGGCAAGTCGCCGGTCGCGCTGCACCAGGGCGTCATTGTCGTGCAGCATCCCTTGCTGCAGATGGCAAGCCAGGCCGCGACCTACCTGCTTACGCTTGTGGTCGCGGCGCTGGTCTTTCCCGCGATCTGGCACCGGCCCTTCCTGCAAGGGGTTCGCTGGAGTGGCTACACCGCCCGCGTGCATGCCGGTAAGCTCATCGGACTTGGCCTGCTGCTGGGCATCATGATGCAGGTGGTGACCTACTTCACCACTCCGCCGAAGACGCTCCCCATCGAGGACTTCTTCTCGACTCCGGTGGCCGCCTGGGGGATGACGTTCTTTGGAATCATCATTGCCCCGGTATTCGAAGAGATCTGTTTCCGCGGCTTCCTGGTTCCGGCCGTGGCCATCGCCTATGACTTTCTGGTGCTCCCTCGCACACCCGAGGCCCTGGATCAGTGGCGCACGACCACCGAACTCAGTCCGGTGTCGCTGATGTTTTCTGCCATCGTTACCAGCCTTCTGTTCGCCGGGATTCATGCGCAGCAAATCGGCCACTACTTCGCCGCCCTGGTCGGCCTCTTCTCAGTATCTCTGCTGCTCACCCTGGTCCGCGTACGAACGCAATCGGTTGCCGCCTCAGCTCTGGTGCACGCAGCATACAACTCGTTCATCTTTATCGGCGTGCTGATTCAGACGGGTGGCTATCGCCATCTCGACCGTCTCGGGCGCTAAGCCACAGCCAAGACCTCCGCTGCATCTCATGCTTGTGCCAAACGTGTCTCCCGGCCACTCATGCAGAAGGAGTCTTCCCTATGTACGACGAATCCACTTCCGCTCCGGTCAGTAAAGATGCCATTGCCCGTTTCGTCGAACAGCAGGACTGGATCTCCCCCAGAGTTGAGAAGGCGGCACAGGGTGTCGTCAACTCCGCCGTGGACAGCCTCGGCGGCGACCCGCTTCGTAACTTCCTTTACGGCCAATGGATGAAAGTACCGCTCCATGCGGTCCTGACAGACATTCCCATCGGTTCCTGGACGGCTACCGTCGCATTCGACGCGATTGGGGCGATCTCCGGGAGTTGGGGCATGGATACCGCCGCAGATGCTGCTAACGTCCTCGGCCTGGCCGCCGCAACAGCCACTGCAATTACAGGGCTGAACGACTGGTCGGGAATCGACAAACCTGCTCCTCGCCGCATCGGCCTCGTACACGGTCTGCTAAACGTGGCCGCGACGGGCCTCTTCCTCGGATCCTGTTTCGCGCGGCGCAGCGAGAATCGAAGCACGGGCCGCGCCCTTGCCGCGCTCGGATTTCTCATCATCACCGCATCCGCGCACCTCGGCGGCAGCCTCGTGTACGAGCACGGGATTGGCGTCAATCTGGTCCACGAAGAAGCCAACTCAGCTACCTAAACCTGGTCCTGTCGATCTGTTGCACTGGCTGTGAGGTTCGCTACACTAAGCCAGATGCCCGACCCCTATCGCCATCCCCTGCTCAACCTGATCGCCACCCACTCTTTCCGGCTGGGTGACTTCACTCTCGCTTCCGGGCAGAAGTCCGACTATTACATCGACTGCCGCACCACCACCCTGCATGCGGAAGGTGGTCGTCTCGCCGGACTCGTTTTCTACTCGTTCATCCGCGAGCACATCCCAGATGCCGTCGCGGTCGGCGGCCTCACCATGGGCGCTGATCCCCTGGTCTCGAACACCGCTTCGGCATCCGCATGGGCGCTTGCCGATCACCAGGAGTTGGCCGCACTTTCGGATGAGCTCGATCTGGAAGGCAGCGATGCAGGCCCTGAGCCGGCACTCATTCATGGATTCCTTGTGCGCAAAGCCGAGAAGACGCACGGCACGGGCCGACGCATCGAAGGTTTCCTCTCGCCTGGAGCTCCGGTCGTTATCGTCGACGACGTCTGCACCACCGGCGGATCCACCATCACCGCTATCGAGGCCACTCGCGACGCCGGCATGACCATCGCGGGCGTCCTATGCTTGGTCGACCGCATGCAGGGCGGTCGCGAGAACATCGAGCGAGCTCTCGCCGAAGTACCTTCCGAGCATGCGCCGGCGTTCCACGCAGTTTTCACCGCCGATGACATTCGGCAGGCTCATCTGGCCCTGAAGCGATAGCGGTGTGCAGACCACATTTCTTCTGGAACTGCAGCGAATGGGCATGCGTATAGGCTGTTGAGCACGACTTCAACGGAGGACTACCTTGCGTCTTTCCATACTCTTGCTGGCCGCCATCGGATTTGCGCCCCTGGCCTTTGCTGCCGACGGCAACTTTGATCGCACCCTCACTGTTTCTGGCCAGGCGACACTCAACATCAGCAATGGTTCCGGATATGTCCACGTCTACTCCGGCGCGCTGGGCCAGATTCACATTGTCGGCCACGTTCACTCACACATGGAGATGTTCTCCGCAGACAGTGAGCAAAGGGTGAAGCAGATTGTGGATCACCCGCCCATCAGCCAGTCCGGCAATATCGTCCTCATACGCAAACCTGACGACTCAGACCTCTTCCGCAATATCTCGATTGACTACGACATCACAGCGCCGGCATCCACCACGCTTACCAGCCACACGGGCTCCGGATCCATGGAAATTGGCGGAATCCAGGGTTCCGTTACTGCGGACACGGGCTCGGGAGGCATTCACGCCGACAATATCGCTGGCAATGCCCACCTGCAGACTGGCTCCGGGTCGATTGACGCCAGCGGAGTGCATGGCGGTGCTTCCGTCCAGACCGGCTCCGGCCATATCACGTTGACAGTGACGGGGCCCGGCGATGTCCGCGCACACACCGGATCCGGGGGAATTGAGCTCAACGGAATATCCGGTTCCCTTCAGGCAGATACCGGCTCCGGCAGCATTGAGGTGGATGGAAACCCGACGAGTGACTGGCGCGTTCATACCGGTTCCGGGGGGATCCATCTTAACATCCCGGCGAATGCTCGATTCAATCTTGATGCCAATACTGGCTCCGGCGGAATCCGCGTGGACCGGCCTCTTACGATCGAGGGCAGCTCCAGCAAACACCACGTATCGGGTGCGGTCAATGGGGGAGGACCAACGGTACGGGTTGGCACCGGATCCGGCGGTATCACGATTCAATGATTGACGAAGCGGAGCGAACTAGCGGGTATTGCTCGGACCTACAGCTACGGGTGCAACTCCGGCCTCAGCTAGTTCGTCAACGGTGGCGGGCTGGGTTGGCTCCATTTGAAGCAGATCATTGAAGCGGTTGAAATAGTTGAACAAGCCAATGGCCGCCAGCAGCTCCACCACCTCGCCTTCGGTGTAGAAGGTTCGCAGCCTGGCAAAATCCGCATCGGAGTAGCTGTGTGCATCGCGCGTCATCACCTCCGCCAGATGGATTGCGACCTTCTCCGATTCCGTGAACTCCGGACTGGCATCCGCTCGCTTCAGTGCCTCGATGTGTTCATCCGTCCAGCCCAGCCTTTTGCATATGGCGGTATGTGAGGCCAGGCAGTAGGGCGTGCGATTGACCTGCGAGGTTCGTACAATCACCAGTTCTTTTAGCGCTTTCGGAAGGGTGCCAGTGTTCAACACTGCATCCATGTGCGCGATGATGGTTTCGAAGATCTCGGGACGATGCGCCATGGTCCGGAACATGTTCGGCACATTGCCACGGTCGCGCAGGGTGCGGTCGTAAATCTCGACCGACGACGGACGTACTTGGTTTCTGGCGAGGCGTGAGATTCGGGGCATGGCTTCATCCTGCTTGGAGCTGCTGCCATGATACCTCCGAGCACGGCAGACGTGGCTTTACGCAGGTGCGGAAGGCTCAAGCAAACTCGCCAAATGAGCTAGAAGAACCTCAGGGTGCATGGGCTTCGCCAGGATTTCAAACGGATGGCCTTCGAGCGCCGCCTGTTCCCGGAGCTCGGAACTGCCGGGCTGCCCGGAGAGATGTACGATCCTGCAGGATGGCGCCTGCTGGGCAAGCAGCACCGCGAAATCCAACCCGTTCATTCCGGGGAGAACCACGTCCAGAACGGCAATGTCTGGAACCCACCCAGCAATCCGTTCGAGTGCCTCCTCTGCGGATCCGGCGGTTCGGACTTCGAATCCTCTTGAACGGAAGATCAGATTGAGCGTCTGTACGACGATCGATTCATCGTCGACGACCAGGATTCTTTTGCCGGTAAAGAGCTGTCTCTGCATTATGGAGCCCGAATAACCTCAGTAAATCTTAAGTGATTGGCGCAGAGATAAGTTGAGAACGGTGTTCGCGTGATCCGAACCTGCCGCGCCCGCTGTGACGGGTACCCCACATTGCTGTAGCATATCACCCCTGCTCAAGGTAAGTAGCTGATGTCATTGGTCTAAGTGCCACAATGTAAGCTTTGGGAAGGCTTACTATCAATCTCTAGCTCATGCGGGCGGTCCAGAGGTCGATCTTCAGCAGTTTCACTGCAGACCAAAGCGGGCTGTAGCCAGGATCGACTCCAGGCGCTGATTCACCTGCTCCAGCTCTTTATCGGAGAGGTCCTGTACGCCCGTCACCTGCCCTCCGCAGAAATTGTTAATGGCGAGGTCGAACCGATAACAGGCGCCGCGATGCCAAGTTGTGTATACCTCATCCCGCTGAGTGACACATATCTCTTGCTGAGAGTCGTGTCCGTGGGCAAAGGAGATATTTCCGCCCTTTGAGGTGCCCTTGGGTGATGTTGCCGTATTAGGCGGACCGAGAGCCTGCTGATCGCATGCCTCCTGAGATGAATGCGGCGTCACGCTGAAGTACACATATGCCCCGGAAAACGTAGAGTGGGGGAAAGGGTTCACCGGCATCGCCACAACCGCACGCATGATGGCATTGCGCGGAGCGGAGCGGGCATCCAGATGAAACGTACTGATCTCGTGATCCCTTTGACTGAAGGTCCAATCTGCGGGGTATTCGAAGGAGAGTTTGTAAGCAGGATCGTGGAACGTCTTCGTGTTAGGGGCCTGCGAGACTGCGGCCGACAGCTGCACGGCCGCGGCGAGAAGAATCGCGTACCGATATCGGCGGATGAATCGCACGATCCTTAGACTCTCATCCTTGGATTTGCAAACGTGTAAGCCAAATCGGTGAGCAGGTTCACCAGCACGTAGGTGAGCCCGACGGCAAGGATGCAGCCCTGCACCAAAGCATAGTCCCGGTTTGAGATCGCAGAGAGTGTAAGGCGCCCAATTCCGGGCCAGCTAAACACCGTCTCCGTCACAATTGCACCCGACAGCAGGCTTCCAAATTGGAGACCCACGATTGTAAGCGTCGGAATCAAAGCGTTGGCGAGCGCGTGCCGGTAGACGACCACCGTCTCCGGCAGTCCTTTCGCGCGCGCCGTCCGGATGTAATCCTGCCCAAGCTCTTCGAGCATCGCCGTGCGCACCATCCGGGTTAGCACGCCGGCCAATCCGCTGCCGAGGGTAATGGCAGGGAGGATTAGGTAAACCCAGAAACCTGGCCCGAAGACGCGTCCGGTCCCGGCGCCGGAGACTGGCAGCCAACCCAGCCTGATGGAAAAAACGAGAATCAGGATGGGGCCAAGCGCAAAGTTTGGGAAAGATAGTCCGCCGAGACTCGCGACTCCTAACACGCGATCTACCCACCGGCCGCGATGAAGCGCCGACCAAACGCCGGCCGGAATGGAAGCCAGGATGCCGAGAAGCAGCGCCGACAGGGTAAGCGCCAGCGTGTACGAATATCGCTGCGCAACCAGATGGGTCACCGAATCGTGCAGCCGAAGCGATTGTCCAAAGTCCCCATGCAATGCACCGCCCCAGTAGTGCAGATACTGCTTGTACAAAGGAGCGTCAAAGCCGAGCCGATGGCGGAGATCGGAGATATCCGATGCGGTGGCTCCTTCCCCGAGCATCTGCACAATGGGATCCCCCGGCACAAGGTGAATCAGGAGAAACACCACAGACACAACCACCCACAGCACAGGCAGTGTGACCAAAGCGCGGCGAACGGATTTGGGAAGGCTAGTCAGGGGTTCCGGACTTTGTGACAACAGGTTCGATCTCAGGCTTCGCGGCCGGCTTGATGGTCTCTACTCGAACCCGGGCGATCCGCCGTCCAGCCATTTCTTCCACGATATAACGCCGGCCTTCGTAATCGACGCTCTCGCCGATCGTGGGCACGTGCCCAAGCTGAGTCAGCAGAAATCCGGCGAGAGTCTCTACACCAGCCTCGCGCGGAAACGTCCAGCCAAGCTGGGTTCCCAAATCGCGGAGGGTGGTGCTGCCGTCGAGTGCGGTGATCCCTTCTGAGTTCACTCGCGCGGTTCGGCTGGCTACGTCGAACTCATCCTCCATCTCTCCGACAACCTGCTCAAGCACGTCCTCTGCCGTCACAATACCCACTGTGGAGCCGAACTCGTCCACCACGACCGCGATTTGTCTGCGCCTTCGCTGGAAATCCTGAAGCAGGTCAACCGCCAGCTTGGTCTCCGGCACTACAAAGACGTCGCGCATCACCTGACGTAGCGTCAGGCCGGAATTCGTGGCGCCCCCGAGTCCCAGAGTCACCGCACGAAAGTGCATGAGCCGGGATATGTCCTTGGAGTAGACCACTCCAATGATCCGGTCAGGATCGCTGATGCCAGTGTGCCCTTCCCCTTTTACCTCGTAGACCGGCACACGGGAGTGTTGTTCCTCGATGATCCGTGCGCTGGCCCGCTCGATCGGCATATCCGCCGGCAGAGAGAATATCTTGCCGCGTGGGGTCATCACCTCGCGGACGGTGACGTGGTTCAGCTCGATGGCCCGATGGATGATCTCTTCCTGGAAGGCGGGCAATAAGCCCATCCGGCGCGTGGCCGTAGCGATCAGCTTCAACTCCTCGGGTGAGTGCACCGTGCCTTCCCCCTGGAGCGGAGCACGAAACAACCGGAGAACCAAGCTTGCCGAGGCGTTCATCAGCCGCACCGCCGGACGCGTCATTCGGATGAAGACGTCCATCGGCCCAGCAACCGCGAGGGCAATCCGTTCTGCGCGCTGGAGAGCCAGTGCTTTGGGGACCAGTTCACCCAGCAGCACCTCGAAATAGGTGATGACGGCGAATGCAATCACCACGGCCGCAGTGTGCGCATACAGCAACGCGTGAGGTGGAAGCGTTCCTACCCAGCGCTCTGCGACAAGCAAGAGCATTTGTGCGATTGCCGGCTCACCCAGCCAACCCAGTGCAAGCGACGCGAGCGTCACCCCGAACTGCACCGCAGGTAGGAATTCATCGATCGCGTGCTTAAGATGCAGGGCCGTGCGCGCGCCGGGCCGACCCAGCGCGAGCAACTGCTCCATACGCGTCTCTCGGACGCTGATAAGCGCAAACTCCGCAGCCACGAAAAAACTGTTGGCCAATATGAAAAAGGCCACCATCACGCCGCGGAAGAACATCCATTCCAGCATTCGTGCTGAGTCTAGAGCATTTCCATCGGGAGCCGGTAGTGAGCTACACGATCACCTTGGAAATCGTCTTGTCGATTGCGTCTTTCGGATGATATCCGACAAGCTGATCGGCTACCTTGCCGCCTTTGAAAAGCAGAAGTGCAGGGATGCCGCGGACGCCATAACGCATCGGGGTTGCAGTGTTTGCATCCACGTCCATCTTCATCACCTTCAGCTTGCCGTTGTACTGCGAGGCCACTTCATCGACCACGGGAGCCAGCGCGCGGCATGGACCGCACCATGCAGCCCAGAAATCCACCAGTACAGGCTGCTCCGATTGCAGCACTTCCTTCTCGAAGTCGGCATCGTTCACCGCGGTCACAAACTCTCCAGACATCATTGCTCCTTCGCTGCTTTGCCGCTCCGGCAAGCAGGGGTAATAACAACCTACATAATAGATGCATACACAGTTCAATCGATGCGTAGTGCCCGAGCGCAGTGAGGACTGCTGCCGGAATGCCTGATTAACGAGTAACGCCCGCCGCCCGGGTTATCACGGGACGGCGGGCGGCGTAGCAGCCCTCCCCAGAACTGCACACCGGCACATACTACGAAACGCTGACTTTAGTTGTAAAGAATTTTCTTCGCAGACTAAGACCTTGCGAAGGAATCGTCCGTTATTGCGAAACCCATTCGGATTGTGGTGGTTGCAAGATGCGCTGCACAACTCCCGCAGCAATCCGAGTTTCAAGGATTTCCAATGCCGGATCTCCCGCTATCTCTCGGATCCGAGCTTCCAGATCCGGAGTTTGCGCCTCGGCCTCCGCAATCAGCAGCACACCGGGTCCCGCGCCGCTCAAGGCAACGCCGAGAATACCATCGGAGCCGGCAAGAGGGAGCAGCGGCAGCAGCAAGGGGCATACCTGGCTACGGTATGGCTGGTGGATGCGATCCTGCATTGCGATTGCCAATAGATCGCCCCGCTTCTCCGCGAAGGCGCCGGCCAGCAAAGCGGCACGCTGGATGTTGTATACGGCGTCGGCGCGGCTGTATTCCGAAGGCAGCAGAGCACGTGCGCGCTCTGTGGCGAGCGATCCAGCAGGAAGCGCGAGAAGAAGCTTCCAACCCGCTTCCTGTCCGCAGGTCACCGCGACGACTTTCCGGGTCTCGGTCTCGGCGGAGATCGTCATGTAGCCGAAGGCGCACGCGGCTACATTGTCCGGATGGCCTTCCCGAATGCAGGCCTCCTGCATGCATTGCCGCAGGTTCCATCCCAACCCGCCGAAGTGGTTCGCCAGCATCACGCCCGCCAGCAGGGCCGCAGCACTCGACCCACATCCCATACCCAGCGGAATTTCGTTATGCAGGCGCAGATCCAGCGGCTGAAGCGCGCGCCCGGCCGCCTGCAATACTTCCCGGTAGGTCTCAAAGATCATGTTGTTGCGAGTCCTCGAGCAGCGGTCCGCATCGCGCCCGGTTGCGGCGATCGTCAGTTCCGGAGCACTCGGCACTACATTGACGCTCGCCTCAACCGTCAGCGTCAGCCCCATGGCCAATCCAACAGCGTCAAAACCGGAGCCCAGATTCGCAGACGTAGCCGGCAATTTAATCCGCAGAGGCTGTGCCATTCCGGTCATACGGAAAGCGAGGCTCCAGCCGGAACCGCGGCATTCATCTGCTGCTCTAGTACTCGAAGCACGACATCCTCCTCGGCCTCCAGCACAATAGGCGGCTTGCGCAGGGTCTCATGCAGCCTCAGGTCCGTTGCGGAAGCTCCGGCAAGCTCGCCTTCGAGCAGCAGTTCGCCGCGGTGATAATCGATCGTGTATTGCGGATCCTTCAGCGTGTGCCCGGTAAGCAGGAGCACGACGCGTTCTCCGCTTTTGACTTTACCCAGTGCCACCAGCTTTTTCAGGCCCGCTAACGTAACGGCAGAAGCCGGCTCACATCCAATGCCTTCGGCCCCGATTTGGGCCTTTGCTAGTGCAATTTCCTGTTCGGTCGCCTGTTCGCACCATCCGCCGGTCTGCTCAATCACGCGGGCCGCTTTCTTCCAGCTGGCTGGGTTTCCAATTCGAATCGCCGTCGCGCGAGTATCGGCGGTGACGGGCTTCATCTCATGGTTCTCATCCAGGAACCAGCGATACAGCGGATTCGCGCCCTGCGCCTGGATCACGCTGATCTGCGGCACACGCGGGATCATCCCAAGCTGTTTGAGCTCCAAAAAGCCCTTGCCCAACGCGGACGAGTTTGCCAGGTTGCCACCTGGCACGACCAGGTGTTCCGGAACCTGCCACTCCATCTGTTCCAGAATCTCCATGGCGGGCGTCTTCTGCCCTTCCAGACGATAGGGATTCACCGAGTTCAAGAGGTAGATTGGGAATCGCTTCACGAGCTCGAGCAACAGTCGCACACAACCATCGAAGTCAGTCTTCAGCTGTACGGTCAGAGCACCGTAATCCATGGATTGCGACAGTTTGCCCCATGCGATCTTGCCTTCAGGGATGAATACGATGGACCGCAGCCCCGCGCGCGCCGCATACGCGGCCATCGCCGCCGACGTATTGCCGGTTGAGGCGCATGCAACCCACTGAAATCCGCGCTCCACAGCGACTGATAGCGCGGCTGTCATGCCGGTGTCTTTAAACGAGCCGGTGGGATTCATCCCCTGATGCTTGGCGAACAGCCAGTCCACGCCCGCGATTTCCGCGCAGCGCGGCAGATCATACAACGGAGTATTGCCTTCGCAGAGCGTCACCACCTTCTGCATATTGCCAACGATGGGGAGCAACTCACGGAAGCGCCAGACGCCGCTCTGATCGATGGCCAACGTCGACGTGCGTCGCTCCTGCCAGAGATGCCTCATTCCGCCAGGATTCGGCAGCTTTAACTGAGAAGTGGATTCAGCGGAACCCGGACCTGAACTCCAGGGGTAGACCACCTCATATAGGCCCTTGCAATCTGGGCATCGAAAGTCGCTGCTCATGGATTCGGCAGTCGTGCGGACGCCGCAATCTGCGCATCTAAGTTGATGTGTCACGCTCATTTGGCTTACCTTCAGCTTACTCTATGAATCCATCTCGCTGGTTCAGCGCGGCAACGGCCCTGCCCTTGCTCACCCTCGCTTTCGCCTGTGTGCTGCAGGCCAATGCGGCGCAGACTCAGCGTGAAATTCGCGTACTTGCGGCGGCCGATTTGCAGCCGGTGATGCCGGCAATTGCTGCGGCGTATGAAAACGCGACAGGAATCCACCTGAACGTCAGCTTCGGATCATCGTCGGAGCTCGCAACACAGATCCTGAACGGTCAGTCCGCTGATTTGTTCCTGGCCGCCGATTACACTTTCCCTGAGAAAATTGTCGCTGACAATCTCGCCGACACCTCGGCGCCCGTTGCCTACGCTCGCGGCGTACTGGTCCTCTGGGCACGCAAGGATTCGCCTCTGCAGCCCCTGACGCAAACGACTCTTCAGAACGACAGGTCTTCCCGTCTCGCAATCGCGAATCCCGACCACGCACCCTACGGACGCGCCGCAGTTGCGGCCCTCACCTGGATGAAGCTCTACGATCAGCTCAAGCCGCAGCTCGTTGTGGCGGAAAACATTGCGCAGACTGCGCAATTTGTGGAGTCTGGCAATGCTCAGCTGGGGCTGATCTCGCTCACACTCGCGTCCTCGGCCCACTTCCAGCAGATTGGCAGCTTCATCCGCATCCCGCGTACCTCATACCCCGAGATCCGGCAGTGCGCGGTAGTGATGCGCAATTCCAGCCACCGCGCCGAAGCCCATGCCTTTCTCGACTGGCTCCGGTCTTCGCAGATCCAGCAGAATCTCAGCAAGTATGGCCTGGAGCCCGCGAACTAACCCATTGCTTCGGCGGCAGCATTACACTTGAGCCGAGCAACTATGGACGTTCAGGCTCTCTGGCTCACTCTCAAGCTTGCGCTTGGCACGACGGCGATTCTACTTGCGGTTGCGCTTCCGCTTGCATGGTGGATCGCCTCCGGCAATGGGATCGGCCGCGCCCTGATTCAGGCTGCAGTTGCGCTCCCGCTGGTCCTGCCCCCAACTGTTCTAGGGTATTACCTGCTGGTACTCCTTGGACCGCTCACCGCGCCGGGCCGACTGCTGATTCGCGCGCTCGGCCATCCGCTGGCGTTCTCCTTTACGGGGTTGCTCGCTGGATCGGTCCTGTACAGCATGCCATTTGCAGTGCAGCCGCTCGTCGCTGGTTTTCGAGCCATACCGGCAAATCTTCTCGAAACAGCCTCCACTCTCGGCGCTTCGCCCCTTCGGATATTCCGAACCATCGCCCTGCCAATGGCCGCTCCTTCGGTCGTCAGTGCGTGTGTCCTGGCCTTCACTCACACGGTAGGCGAGTTCGGCGTGGTGCTGATGCTTGGCGGGAACATTCCGGGCGCAACGCGGACGCTTTCCATCGTGCTCTACGACCAGGTTCAGGACTTCAACTACTCCGCCGCTAACCACACTGCCGCGGTGCTGCTCGCCTTCAGTGTGCTGGCGCTGGTGCCACTGTATGTCCGTCGGAGCGCAAATACGAGGTCGTTGCTTGCCTAGCTCGGGGCCAGGACCCGCCACGGAACCGTTTCTCACGTTGTCCATCTCCCATCGAATTGGCCGCCTTCACCTCGAGGTCAAGTTCGAGCTGAGACACCGCTGGACGATTCTCTTCGGGCCCTCAGGTTCAGGAAAGACCACGATTCTCCGAACCCTCTCCGGGCTGACTGCGCCGAAATCCGGGCGAATTGTCGCGCAAGATGCCGGGGAACGGACACTCCTGCTGGACACAGCACAGGCAGTCAATATCCCGGCGCACCTCCGCCGGACGCCGCTCGCCCCTCAGGCACCGAATCTGTTTCCGAATCTCACGGTTCGGGAGAATCTGGAGTTCGGAAACGGGGCACATCCTGATCCAGGGATGCTCGAGACCTTCGAACTCACCCAATTACTGAACCAGCTCCCCCGGCAGCTCTCAGGCGGAGAGGCACAACGTGTAAATCTCGCGCGCGCCGCTGCATACGCGAATCCTCGTCTCCTCCTGTTAGACGAGCCGTTCACCGGCCTGGATCTCCCGCTGCGTTCCTCCCTTGTCGACCACATGCTGGCGTGGCAGCAGCGTACGGGCGTCCCGATTCTTTCGGTCACCCACGACGTCGCCGAAGCCTTCCACATCGGAGCGGAGGTCATCCGGCTAGCGGACGGACGGGTGGCCGCTCAGGGTACAGCTGCGGAGGTTCTGAGCGAGGAGCGCGAGCGCCTGTTCCGTCAGTTGGCGATCCCGGCGAGCGGCAGCGGCTTAGCCAAGGGCTGACCGCCCGTTCTGAATTGGGAAGCCCAGAAGCACGGGCTCCTGCTCAAGCCGGATGCCCGTCCGCTCCATTACCCCGGCAATCACCGTATCACGCAGCGCAAGAATCTCAGCCGCGGTTGCGTCTCCCCTGTTGGTGATCGCAAGGACATGCTTGCTTGAGAGCGCCGCCCGCCCGAGTGCGAATCCCCTGGAGAATCCCGCCAGTTCAATCAGCCAAGCTGCCGAGGTCTTCACCACGCCGGCGCCGTAGCCAGAGCCGGCCGCATACTGCGGGACCTGCTCAACCGGGCAGCCGGCCGTCTTTGCTAACCTCTGAATGACGTCGGCCCCAACCACCGGGTTTTTGAAAAAGGAGCCGGCGCTACGCGTATCTGGGTCGCCCTCGGCCAGCACCATTCCCTTGCGTGAGCGAATCACGCGCACCGCATCCGCAGTCTGGGCGAGACTCGGCTGCACGGCGCCACTCTCGCGAAAATACTGAGTGATATCGCGATATTCGAGATTTGGTTTTGCGCCGAGTTCGAGCCGATATTCCACCTGCGTGATCACATACCGTCCAACTTGTCCCGTGTTGAACAGGCTGCGACGGTACGCGAAGCCGCACTCTTCGCGGGCAAAATCGAGCACCCGATCCGTTGCTAGATCGACAGCATGCACCCGCGTCAGCGTCGAGGCGATCTCCTGCCCATAGGCCCCCACGTTCTGCACCGGCGTTCCACCCACGCTGCCCGGAATTCCGGCAAGGCATTCCACTCCCCCCGCATCCTGTTCTACGGCAAGCCGAACCACGGCGTCCCACTCCACACCGGAATCCGCCACCACACGCAATCCGCGGCTGCCGTCGCTCAACGCCTGTAGCTTGCCACCGGCCATGTGCAATACAAGGCCATCGAATCCCTCATCACTGACCAGCAGATTGCTGCCGCCGCCGAGGACGAAGACCCCCAGACCCCGCTCACGCGCAAAGCGCAGGGCATCGAGAATCTCATGATCGGATTGAGCTTCCACGAAGAATCTCGCCGGACCACCGACCCGCAGCGTCGTGTACGGCGCAAGGAGTATGTCTTCCTGAATCTGCACGGACTTTAGATTAGTCGAATCGCTCTGCCGTGCCGCGGCTGGCGTACTGGGAACGGCACCCGTACAATCGAAGGTGGTAGCGCCTGTTCACCAGCAGGCCGGAAACCGTGGCTCGCGGAAGCCGAGAAGGAGACTTAGATATGTACCCAGAGGTTATGTTGATCCCCATGCGCGAAGAATTGACGCGCGCCGGCGTGAAAGAAGCGCGAACAGCGGCCGAGGTCGATGCGGCGCTTGCCCAGCCCGGCACCACGATGCTTGTGGTGAACTCCGTCTGCGGTTGTGCGGCAGGCAAGATGCGTCCTGCGGTGCGGCTCGCCCTGCAGCACAGCACACTGCCAACGCAGGCCGTTACCGTCTTCGCAGGCCAGGACCGCGATGCCACCGAAAAGGCTCGCGGCTATTTCGGCGGCCATCCGCCGACATCCCCGGCAATCGCGATTCTGCGGGACGGTCAGCTGGTTTACCTCATGCAGCGCTCTGCCATTGAGACCTCCACTGCGCCGGCAATCGCACAGGAGCTTACCCGGGCGTTCGACGCATACTGCGCAACCACAACCGCATAAGTCAGGTTGAATTCCAGCAAGGCACCCCACCCAATCGGTGGGGTGTTTTTGCGTGGCAAAGGTCGGTTCGTCTAACCCGATAGACTTGAAGCTGGTCCGCCGAGGGTCGTACACGATGAAAATGCTGCTCGCCCTGATAGCCTGCCTGGCTCTCTTCGTTCCAGCCGCTGCTGCACAGGGCCCTTCGGCTGCTCCAACTCCGGTTGCGCAGCGCTCCCGCGAGCTGAACAAGCTGTTCGATGACTACTGGCAGGACCAGCTCAAGCGCGAACCGGAGTTCGCCACTTCCATCGGGGACAAGCGGTACGATTCGGAGCTCAAGGACCAATCCCCGGCAGCGATCAATGACGCTCTTGCCAGAGGACGGCAGTCTATCGAGCGTCTCTCCGCAATCGACACGAGCGGGCTTTCCCAGCAGGATCAGCTGTCCGCCGAACTTCTTCTACGCACCTTGATAGAGGATCAGGAGGCAGCCCAGTTCAAGGAATGGGAGATGCCGGTAACACAGTACGAAGGGATTCAGGTCGACCTGCCGCAGCTCGCAAGCCACACCTCTTTTGAGACGGTGGATGACTATGACCATTACATCGCGCGCCTCACTAAGGTTCCCACTGCCTTCGGCCAGATCATGTCCAACATGCAGAGCGGGCTGGACCATCACCGAACCCCGCCGCAGTACCTGATGGAGAAGGTGGTAGCGCAGGCGCAGAGCATTGCTGCTCAAAAGCCGGAAGACAGCCCCTTCGCACTGCCGCTGAAGAGCTTCCCTTCCTCCATCGCTGCTCCGGACCGCAAGCGGATTTCGCAAGACCTGCTGGACGCGATAGCGCGATCAGTGCTGCCGGCGTATCAGCGCTTTGCCAAATTTGTGACCTTTACATACATCCCGGGCTGCCGAAAGGACCCCGGAATCTGGGCCATTCCCGATGGCGACGCGTACTACGCCTTCCGCATTCGTCAGAGCACAACCCTGAACAAGTCAGCGGCCGAGATCCATCAGATCGGGCTGGATGAGGTGAAGCGCGACGAGGCGGAAATGCTGGCCATAGTTAAGAAACTTGGATTCAGCGATATCCAGGGCTCCGCCGCCGCGCTCAAGAACAATCCCAAAGAACACCCGTCATCGTCCGACGCGCTGCTCAATGCCTATAAGGGCTATATCGCGCAGATGCAGCCGCGACTCCCAGAAATGTTCGGACATCTGCCGAAAGGAAAGCTTGAAGTGGTGGCAATGCCCGCATACATGGCGCCGACACAGCCACAGGCCTTCTACGACCAGGGAACGCCCGACCTCAAGCGGCCCGGACGCGTGGACGTAAACCTGTACAACTGGGCCGATCGATCACTGGCAGGAGTTGAGGCGGTCTCGTATCACGAGGGTATTCCCGGCCATCACCTGCAGATCGCGCTACAGCAGGAGCTGACTGGCCTGCCCCAGTTTCGGCAGCAGGGTTATTACACTGCCTATACCGAGGGCTGGGCTCTTTACTCCGAACGGCTGGGCAAACAGATGGGCTTCTATCAGGACCCCTACTCGGACTACGGCAGACTCGAAGCGGATATGTGGCGTGCAATCCGTCTTGTAGTCGATACTGGCGTCCATTCGCAGCACTGGACCCGGCAGCAGATGGTGGACTTCTTCCACCAACACTCGGGGATGGATGAGACCAATATTCAGTCCGAGGTGGACCGGTATATAGCGTGGCCGGCACAGGCGCTGGGGTACAAGATGGGGCAGCTCAAGATCCTGGAACTCCGGGATCGGGCGCAAAAGACACTCGGGCCGAAGTTCGATATTCGCGCATTCCACGACGTCATCCTCGACTCTGGTCCCCTGCCATTGGATTTCCTGGAGAAGCAGGTAAATGCCTGGATTCAGGCTCAGGGCACATCACCTGCGGTCCCTGCAAAGTAGACCAGGTCGCTTTACTGTTCAGGTACGGCAAGGGTTATACCGCTGAGTTTCCCTTGCTGTCGCTCTCCGGGCTATGCGAGGCTGCCTTTAAATGAGAAATAGCATCGCAGTGGATACCGATCCGCACGCTCATTATGATCGCAAGCTCATAACGACGTACCGAGGTGGGCCCTTGCACTCTACCGTTCCTCTGGAGTCTTCGCGCTCCGGTCGCAAGCCCTTCCACATCCTTTCGACGAGTTCCCTGGAAGGCAATGAAGTCCTCGTAAATTTCTCAGATGGCTCGGCCGCAATCTTCGAAGCGGAAGAGTTGGAGAAGCTGCGTCCAAAGCCAAAACGAATCCTCTCCGTGTCGCCGCTGGTGGAAACCACCTCCGTGGTGCCTGAACCCGCGATCGCGACAGTAACTGCAATGGACCTGGAGCATACGGCGTCGATGGACCGAGCCGTAGCCTGAAGCAAGCCGCGTCACAATCCTCCAGCGCGCCATCACTCTGATAGCCTTGAAGGTATGAGCGCTGAATCCTATGAACTTCCTGTGCAGGCGCCGGGAATTGCCGGACTGCGGGTTGCGGTCTTAGGTGCCGGTAAGATGGGCGGCATCCTGCTCCAGGCTTTTCTGAAGAACAACCTCCTGAGTCCGGATCAGATCACTGCAACCGTGCAGCACCCGGATCGCGCGCAGGCACTCTCGGCGCAGTTCGGCGTGGAAGTTGGAACTGAGAACCTGGCAGCCGCGCAGCAGGCGAATGTGATCCTGCTCGGCGTAAAGCCCACCCAGGTGCCTGCTGTCGTTGCCGAGATCGCTCCGGCTCTCGATTCCGGCAAGATGCTGCTCTCTTTTGCCGCCTCCGTGAAGACCAGGACAATCGAGCACTCCGCAGGATGTGATCTAGCAGTCGTGCGGGCAATGCCGAACACTCCTGCCATGCTCGCTGCGGGCGTCACCGCCCTGTGCCCGGGCCGTTTTGTAACGGCCGAGCAGATGGGGATCGCGCAGCGCATCTTCCAGACGGTGGGTCGTACAGTCGTGGTCGACGAAAAGCACATGGACGCAGTCACTGGCCTCTCCGGCTCGGGCCCGGCGTTCATTTACATCGTGATCGAAGCGCTGGCAGAGGCGGGCGTGAACGTAGGCCTGCCGCGGGATGTCGCAACGCTGCTTGCTGCCCAGACAGTGTACGGCTCGGCCCGAATGGTGCTTGAGACGGGGTACCATCCCGCCCTTCTCAAGGACCAGGTCACCACTCCTGCAGGGTGCACCGTAGATGGAATTCTCGAACTCGAAGAGGGTGGGCTCCGCGTGGCTCTAATCAAGGCCGTGAAGAGGGCAACCATACGTGCCCGGGAACTTGCCGCTGGATGAGAAGAGGAACACGTTGCAAGCTGTATCCAATCCGCTGAGTCTCCGAGTGGAACGAGCTGAACCGGCGCAAAACCGAAACCTCGCCCGCTTCGCGTGGATCGTGGTTTTCTACAACATCCTGGTTGTCCTCTGGGGGGCGCTGGTGCGCGCCAGCGGGTCGGGCGCAGGTTGCGGCAACCACTGGCCGCTATGCAATGGACAGGTGATCCCCGTCTCCCCAGGGACGCACACTATGATCGAGTTCACCCACCGGATGATGACCGGCGGACTAACCTTTGCGGTTCTCGGTCTGGTGGGATGGATCTTCTGGGCGACAAAGAGAGGGCACGCCGCACGATTCTTTGCTGTGGCGTCGCTGCTGCTGCTCCTGAATGAGGCCTTTCTCGGCGCATTGCTGGTCAAGCTCGATTACGTCACCACCAACCAGTCCACGGGACGCGTCGTAATGCTTGCCATTCACCTCAGCAACACGTTGCTCTTGTTAACAGCACTCACGCTGACGGCTCGCTTCGCCTCGGCCACTCAGAGCTGGCGCAGTCTCAACAGAGGACGATGGTTAGGCTGGGCGATCTGCGGCGCTGCAGCAACCCTCGCCGTCGGAGTAACAGGATCCCTGGCTGCGCTTGGCGACACCCTCTTTCCTGCAGGGTCACTGACCCAAGCCCTAACCCAGGATTTCCGCGCGAACTCACCGGTTCTGTTGAAGCTGCGGCTGGTGCATCCGCTGAGCGCGATCATCGCCGGTCTGTTTGTGGTGTGGCTGGTCGTGCGCGCCCATGCAACCAGAAATACCCCAGACCCCACGCGTGCTAAGCTCGCGCGGCTGCTTCTACTCATCCTCGGCTTTCAATTTCTTCTGGGCATCGCAGATGTCCTGCTGCTCGCTCCCGCGTGGATGCAGTTGATCCATCTTCTGGGCGCCGACCTCTACTGGGTTGTGCTGATCCTGCTGTCAGCCGAAACCGTCTGGCCGGAGTCCTGGGAGAGCCCTGCTACGAACGAACCCTCCCCGAAGATGCACGAACCCGTTCTGTAGCTGAGAAGCGCAAAAGTAAGCCCGGACGCCATCGCGGCGTCCGGGCCCTGGATCTGCTTCCTTGCGTGAACTTTCTCTCCCGGCCAGCGGCAGGGACTACCCGAGCCTAATGTTTCTCCGGTTTGCCGGCCAATGCGTCGCCTGCATTTTCCGTCCGTCGTCCTGTTTCTTTGGCCACTGCCTTGGTGTCATGCCCAACAGTTTTGGCAGCATCTCCCGTTTTATCCGCGGCTGTCTCAGTTCCCCGGGCTGTTTTGTGGGCGGCAGTTTTCGTGTGCCGCTTGGTCGAGTGGTACGCCTTCGAAGTTCCCTGGGCCGTTCCGTGACCCGCGTCCACCGCAGCGTCCTTGGTTTCATGTCCCGCGTTCTTCATGTCCTGCCCCGCGGTTTGCGCGAAGCCGACGCCTAAGCTCATCCCGGCCGTAAGCCCAGTTACCATCAGCAGGCGTGTGATGCGATTGCTGTTCATTCTTCAACCCTCCCGCGCCTAACAGGCAGTCTCTGCCCCGGCACCCTATTAGGTACGATTCCCATTGGTTCCAGGGGGATGCCCCGTTGCCAGATAGCAGATGACTACCTCTCCCAAACTGGGTATATAGTTTTGAAGGCTACCGAATTCGAGTTCCCCTAGACCGGCTCTGGAAGCAACTGGCGCCGGCAGATTGGACCCGCTTACCGAATGCACGCTCCCGCCCTTTCCCTGCTCGCTGTGTCGCAACTTACGCGCCTTACACCTATCGATCTCACCATTCTGGTGCTGTATTTCGCCGTGGTGCTGTTCATCGGGTTCTATGTAAAAGGCCAGACCAACACCAGCGAAGAGTTCTTTCTGGCGGGCCGGGAGATGACCGCGTGGATTGCGGGACTCAGCTTCGTCTCCGCCAACCTTGGCTCACTCGAGCTGATGGGGTGGGCGGGTTCGGCCTACCAGTACGGAATCCTTGCCACGCACTGGTACTGGATCGGCGCGATTCCAGCCATGCTCTTCCTCGGCATCGTAATGATGCCCTTCTACTACATCTCAAAGACGCACTCGGTTCCCGGATATCTGCAGCTCCGCTTTGGCGAGGGCGCACGCGGACTGGCCGCCATATCCTTCGCCTTCATGACGATCCTGATGTCCGGGGTGAACATGTACGCGATGGCCGTGGTGATGCAGACCGTGCTCGGCTGGAACATGACGGTCTCCATCTGGGTAGGCGCGGCGACGGTAGCCATTTACGTCATGCTCGGCGGCCTGCGCTCCGCCATCATCAATGAAGTGTTGCAATTCGTGCTCATCTGGGCGGGCGCGGCGCTGATCCCGATCCTTGGTCTCATTGAGGCCGGAGGCTGGACGCAGTTGAAGGCCAACATCGCCATCAACATGCAGACCAACCAATACACCCACCTCTGGTCTACACTTGGCCACTTCAAAGACAATCCAATGGGCATCAACTGGGTGGGTATCGTCTTTGGCCTGGGCGCGATCATCTCCTTCGGCTACTGGACAACCGACTTCCTCGTGGTCCAGCGGGTCCTTTCCGCGCACAATCTTCGCGCCGCGAAAATGGCGCCCGTAATTGGTGCAGCGTTCAAAATGGCGGTGCCGCTGATCGTCATCGTGCCAGGCCTCATCTGCCTCGGCCTAATGCAGAACGGCCACCCTCTCTTTCACCTCGTACCCGCCGACGTAGCCAAGGGCAACCCCGCCCTGCACAGCTATGACCAGGTGCTGCCGCTGATGCTGATACGCTATTGCGGCCCGGGACTCCTGGGCCTGGGCATTACTGCGCTCGTTGCAGGCTTTATGTCGGGGATGGCCGGCAACGTCAGCGCCTTCTCCACGGTTTGGACGTATGACATCTACGGCGCCTACATGAACAAACGCGCCTCGGACAAGCACTACGTCCTGATGGGTCGGTGGTCGACGGTCATCGGAATGCTGATCTCCATCGGCACGGCATACCTGGTCATGAACGCCGCCTCGATTATGGATTACGTACAGGCGCTGTTCAGCTTCTTTATTGCTCCGCTGTTCGGAACGGTGATTTTGGGCATGCTCTGGAAGCGCGCCACCAACTGGGGCGGCTTCCTCGGACTGCTCGCCGGCACCGCCTCTTCCATTGCAATGTTCGTTTACACCAGCACCGGAACAGTAGCCCATAAGCAGATGGCGCTGTCTCGCATCGCGCTCTCTCCCGATGCACAGCCGATGGCGGAGAACATGTTTCGCGCGCTCTGGAGCTGGCTGATCTGCGTCGGCGTCACTGTCATCGTCAGTATGCTCACCAAGCCACGCCCTGAGAGCGAGCTCAATGGCCTGGTCTATGGAGCGACGGTGATCCCACATGACGGTTCAACCACCCTATGGCAGAAGCCGATCTTCTGGGCGGGTGTGGTTTCCATCGTCTTCATCATCCTGCAGATCATCTTCTGGTAAGCGCCTGAGCTTTCAAAGCGTATCCGGGATATCGAAACGTTGAATTTTCCGAAGGGACGGGTCTATGGCAGAAGGAACAGGACGCGGCGAAGCACTTTCGATCTGGTTTTTTGTCGGCATTATGACGCTGGCGTACGGGGTAGTACTGATGCCCTACGGAGCATATGAGTGGTTCGGCAATCATGAAGCTCCCACTGTGCTCAACTACTTGCACCCTACTTTCTGGTGGGGGCTGCTGCTGTTTCTCTTCGGCGGGTTCTACACGATGAAGTACCGTCCACGCCGCGGCGACAAGAACAAGATCTAACTGAAGCCCTACTCTAAACACCAACCGGTAACGAAATCGACGTTGCCCCAAAGCTTTATGGAGACTTTGAAATGCCTCGTACCATGACCATGGGAGTCCTCGTCGGCAACCGTGGCTTCTTCCCTTCCCACCTTGCGACCAGTGGTCGCCTGGAAATCGTCGCAGCGCTCGAATCCGCCGGCATCAAGCCCATCGTGCTGTCCCCTGAAGTCACTGCCCACGGTGCGGTGGAAACCTATGAGGATGCCAAGAAGTGCGCCGCACTCTTCAAGCAGCACGCGGCTGAGATCGACGGCCTCATCATCACCCTGCCCAACTTTGGGGAGGAGCGCGGTCTGGCCGATGCGATTCGTCTTGCGGATCTGCACGTTCCCGTGCTGATCCAGGCCACACCGGACGATCCCAGCAAAATGTCCATCGCCTTCCGTCGCGACTCGTTCTGCGGCAAAATGTCCATCTGTAACAACTTGAAGCAGTACGGAATCCCGTATTCCCTCACCACCCTCCATACCGAGGCCCCGGATTCCGCGGAGTTCAAGACGGACCTGGCCTGGTTCTCGGCCGTATGCCGTATCGTCCGGGGCTTCAAAAATCTCCGTCTTGGCGCGATCGGCGCCCGGCCCACCGCCTTCAATACCGTCCGCTACTCCGAGAAGCTCTTGGAGCGCTCGGGCATCACGGTGGAAACCCTCGACCTCTCCGAGGTCATGGGGCGTATCAGTCGCATGAAGGACAACGACGATGCCGCACAGGCAAAGCTCGCGGCCATCAAGAAATACATTCCGGTGGGTGACACTCCTGAAACCGCATTGCTCAAGATGGCAAAGCTGGGCGCGGTGATCGACGGGTGGAAGGCCGCCTCGGAGCTGACCGTCACCTCGGTCCAGTGCTGGACCTCGATGGAGGAGTATCTCGGGATCGTGCCCTGCACCGTGATGTCCATGATGTCTGAGGACCTGGTCCCCTCCGCCTGCGAAGTGGATACGCTCGGCACCCTCTCGATGCACGCGCTCACCCTCGCCAGCGAGACGCCCTCCGCGCTCCTTGACTGGAACAACAACTACGGCGACAACCCCGATAAAGCGGTCTGCTTCCACTGCTCCAACCTGCCGAAGCACTTCTTCAAGCAGGGAGTAAAGATGGATTATCAACTCATCATCGCCGGTACCGTAGGTAAGGAGAACACCCACGGCACGCTCGACGGGACCGTCAAAGCCGGGCCCATGAGCTTCGCCCGATTCTCCACCGATGACTTCACCGGGACCCTTCGGGGCTATGTCGGCGAGGGCGCCTTCACCAATGATTCCCTCAATACCTTCGGTGGCGCAGGCGTCGTCGAGATCCCGAATATGCAGAAGCTGTTGCACTACATCTGTGAGAACGGCTTTGAACACCACGTCGCGGCCAATTTCTCCAATACCGCGGGAGCCGTGTACGAAGCCGGTTCGAAGTACCTCAAGTGGCCGATGCACTGGCACAAGTAGCACCGCTGCACCGAAGGGGCCGGATTTGCCGGCCCCTTTTGCTTTGGCCATACTCTTCCCCATTCCAGTCCTCGCATTGCACGATCTTCCAGCCTGGAACACCGGTTTCATTTGCGATTTCGGCCAAACTCCGCGATACTTAGGTGTTGGGCCGTATCAATATGCGGTGCCCTGCGCGGCGGTTCGCTCTATCCTGCCCATATATACCGATTTTCTTTTGAGAGGTTCTTTACTGTGTTGATGATTCGTCTGGCGCGTGTCGGCGCCCGCAAACAGCCGCACTACCGCGTCGTAGTCATTGAGAAGGATCGCGCCCGCAATGGCCGTTCCGTCGAAGTAGTTGGCACTTATAATCCGCGCACCTCACCGGCCTCGGTGGATCTCAAGCGCGAACGCATCGATTACTGGGTCAGCAAGGGTGCCCAGCTTTCCGATCGGGTGGGCAAACTGATGGCGCAACAGCCTGTAGCTGCTCCGGTCGAAGCCGCCTAGTGGCAACTTAGTTATCTGGTAATCAGAAACCAGTGCCCAAAGAATGCGACAACCGTCGCTTTCTGCACTTCCAACTTTGCTTTATTCCAGTAGACTCTTCGGAAGGGTCAGCCGGGTTCCCTACTGGCTGGCATCTCTCCGCGCTGGCAGAGGCGGAGTATGCGCCGCACTGGCCGAAACTCGGGCCACCCTGAAGACCTCACGAAGATGGGGCTAGGGGCGTACTGAGCCAAGCGGCATATTTAGAAGAGGTATACGCAGATGAATCAAGCTAGTTCCGTTGCTATCCATCCGCCCGAATTGATGAAGAACCTGATGTCCGATATTGTCCGTGCACTTGTCGATCAGCCCGACGATGTAAAGGTTGATCTGATTGACGATAACGGCTCCACCGTTATCCGGCTGCGGGTCGCTCATCAGGATATTGGAAAGGTTATTGGGAAGCAGGGACGCACCGCACGTTCCCTCCGTACTATTCTCGGTGCCGCCAGTATGAAGCTTCACCATCGATTCGCGCTCGACATTGTTGAAGATGAGAAGGGCCGCACCGCAGAGTAGTACCGGTCTCGGTATACCCCAGAACACCGCCAGTAGAAGCCTTCGTGGTTCTCGGCGGTTTCTGTTTTAATCGGCCCACTAGAACGTATGACGACCTCCTCGCAATGGACCCTGCTCGCCCGCATCCTGCGCCCGCAGGGACGTAAGGGCGAAGTTCTGGCCGACCTCTTCACCGATTTCCCGGAACGCTTCGCCTCCACGCCCGACGTCTGGCTGGGCGAACCCGGCTTCAGCGCAGCCGAAGGCCAGAAGCTCTCTCCTCCCGTTCCGGCACGGATCACCTCGCACTGGCTTCCTGTCGGACGCAACGCCGGACGGGTCGTCCTCCAGCTTGCGGGAGTGGACTCCATCTCGGCCGCCGAACAGCTCGCCTCCAGGGAGATCGTGGTCCCTGCCGAAGACCGTATGCCGCTTGAACCCGGTGCAGCCTACATTTCGGACCTGCTCGGTTGCGGCCTCTTCGACGGCCAGGTGCTCGTCGGCACCGTAGAGGATGTCCAGTTTGCCACCACGCCGGACGGAACTCGCCGCCTGGAAGATGCCGCTCCCCTGCTGGTGGTGCACACGTCCGAAAACGCCGAGGTCCTGATTCCCTTCGCCAAGCATTACCTGGTTGAGATTGATCTCACAGCGCGGCAGATCCGGATGTCGCTCCCCGAGGGCCTGGTCCATATCAATGCGGTTCGCCCCCCCGACCATAACCCAGGTTAAGGCCGGTTCAGCCAAAAAAAATCGGCCTGACGCGCTTCGTTCTGCGTCAGGCCGGCTCCCTCTTACATCAGGGAGCTAGAACCTGTAGGCCACGCCAGTGGTCAGGATTGGGAAGATCTTGAAACGCTTCATGGAAGCGTTGAGGTCGCTCTCTTCCTGAGCAACATTCTGCTGACTCGCGGGGTCGCTGATGCTTTGGCAGACACCCTGCTGGCAGCCCGAACCGGCTACCCCGATCGAGATCGTATTCTGCCCGGTGTGGGCGACGCCGATGTCCACGGGCACGCTCCAGTGGCTGCGCTCGTGCCGCGGAACCATGTTGCCGAACCCGATCGCCAGAGACGGCATCAAGCTCCTCCCGAACTTCAGTGTGCCGGTCCCGTGAATCGGATCGTGGGGGTCGCTCGTGTAGTCGGCATCTCCCAGCGAGAAGCTGCCTCCACCAGGCACATTCATATTCGCGCCCGCTGTGCTCCTGAAGATCAGGAACCCGGGGCTGATGTGAAAGCTAGACCGCCATGGGTAATAATCCACGCTCACTGCGCCGGACTTGAGGTGTAGCTCGGAGCTGTAGTTTGCGCCATCAACAGTCAGCCCATATCCAAAATTGAAGAAGTTCGCGCTGCCGCGAAGGTTTATACGACCGGTCAACGGAGTCGCCACCTGCCCTCCCCAGCCCAGCGTACCAACCCGTGTGCCGAACGCAATCCGCGAGAAGGGCCGCAGCGGCCGATCCTCCAGCGGTCCAGCCTGATCCGGCAGGCGCTGCTGCGCAGCCACGATGGCGCTTGCTGCTGCAGCCTTGTTCGCCTCTGCGGAAGACGAGAACGCGATCTCCTGCGCCATCGCCTGCCCCGCGCAAAGTCCGCATGCCATGACAATCGCCTTGGCCCAGTTGTTTGTCATTGCCCACCCTTAGCACTGCTTCCAACGCCAGCGCTCTGCTTGCCTTAGTACCCGGAGAGTATCGGGGGAGTTCCGCCGCAACCAATACCCAGAAAGTGTGAGCCGTTTCCGTCTCTACGGCTGTCCGCTCCCACTTGCCCCGAACGTTCTAAACTGCAGTCAGTTACTCATGCGTTTCGACATCCTCACTATCTTTCCCGGCTTCTTCACGGGGCCGCTCGAACACGGCATACTCAGCCGTGCCATCGCCACTGACGCGGTGCGGGTCGAAATGCATGACCTTCGCTCCTTCACTCAGGACCGCCACCGGACCGTGGATGACCGCCCCTTCGGCGGCGGTGAAGGCATGGTCCTCAAACCCGGCCCGATTTTCGACTGCGCCGAACGGATTGGCATCGCCCCCAAAGCCCAGCGCGACACCTCACGCGAGTCCGTGATTCTTCTGTCTGCGCAGGGCCGCCCGTTCACGCAGGCCGTCGCTCATCGGCTGGTCTCGCTCGAGCGCGTTGTCCTGATATGCGGACGCTACGAAGGAATCGACGAACGCGTGAATGAGCTGCTTGCAGACTCCGAGCTCTCCATTGGGGACTATGTCCTCTCCGGCGGCGAGCTCGCCGCAGCCGTTGTGCTGGACGCCACCGTGCGCCTCTTGCCCGGCGTGCTTGGGCATGCGGATTCCGCCCGCTATGAAAGCTTTGGACTCGCCGATCGCGATCTTGCCCCAAATCCTGACGCGCTTTCCGCGGACGGCGTTCCACGGTCAACACACGGAGCCGGCGGCCTCCTCGATTACCCTCACTACACCCGTCCGGCAGAGTTTCGCGGAGCCACGGTGCCGGATGTGCTGCTCGGAGGCGATCATTCCGCGATCCGCCGCTGGAGACGCCGTGAGCAGCTTCGCAAGACACTGCTCAACCGCCCCGACCTGCTGGAGCACGCGGCGCTGGACGAGCAGGACCACAAACTCCTCGTTGAGCTGCGCAACGAGCACTTATCCGGGATATAAACCGTTGCCAATACAGCAGCCTCTTCCACCTCGCCTGGGAGTTGCCCTCTGTGCGAAGCACTCCGTCTGCTCCCTATACTCATCTAAGAGCTTTCCGCGGCCTCTCGGCTGCATCTTGAGGACTTTCTTCCATGGCGCCCGCGTCTCTCTTTCCCATGCTTCAGGATCCCGCCGAGCGGCTGCGTCGCCACCCGCACGAAGGCTTCTCGTCAGCGCACGAGTTGGAAGCACGCCTGCGGAGCACCGTCCGCGGCGAAGTTCGGTTTGACGAGGGGTCGCGTGCCCTGTACGCCACAGACGCCTCCAACTACCGCCAGGTCCCTATCGGGCTCGTTCTCCCGCTCGACCCTGACGACGTCGTTGCAACCGTCGCCGCATGCCGGGAGTTTGGCGCTCCCGTACTCTCGCGGGGAGGAGGTACCAGCGTCGCCGGTCAGTGCTGCAATGTCGCGGTCGTACTCGACTTCTCCCGCTACATGAGTTCCATCCTGGAGCTCAACCCCGCAACTCGCCGCGCCCGCGTGCAGCCCGGAATTGTGCTCGACGCTCTCCGCGACGCAGCCGAGCAGCACGAGCTCACCTTCGCTCCCGATCCCGCCACCCACAGCCGCTGCACCCTCGGCGGAATGATCGGCAATAATGCCTGCGGCGTTCACGCCCTCTTCGGCGGCAAGACCGTCGACAACATCGAGTCGTTGGATATCCTTCTCTACGACGGAACCCGCATGCGCGTGGGTCGCACTTCCGAACAGGAACTCGACGAGATCATCGCCGCGGGCGGCCGTCGGGGAGAGATCTATGCCGGCCTGAAACGCCTGCGGGATACCTATGCCGACCTCGTTCGCCAGCGCTACCCGGACATCCCTCGCCGGGTCTCCGGCTACAATCTCGACCAGCTCCTGCCGGAGAACGGCTTCAACGTTGCTCGCGCTCTGGTCGGGACGGAAGGCACCTGCGTCACAATTCTCGAAGCCGAGTGCGAGCTGAAACACAGCCCGCAACACCGGCGGCTGGTCGTACTCGGGTTCGACAGCGCCTTCATCGCTGCCGACAATGTTCCCGCCGTGCTTGCGTTCAAGCCCATCGGACTGGAAGGCTTCGATGGATACCTCGTCGAATGCATGCTGCGCAAGAATCTTGCAGTCGATGACGTAAAGCTGCTGCCCGAAGGCGACGGCTTCCTGCTCTGCGAATTCGGCGCCGATACGGACGAAGACGCCGACCGTCAGGCCCGCGACTTTATTGCGGCCGCGCGCAATTTCGACCAGAAGCCCTCCGCCAGGCTCTACTCGGATCACGAAGCCGAGCGGATCTGGCGAGTGCGTGAGTCCGCCCTGGGCGCCTCGGTCTTCGTGCCCAACCATCCCAGCGCCTGGGAGGGCTGGGAGGATTCCGCCGTCGCTCCCGAAAAGCTCGGAGC